>Ga0126337_10000945_pt1 | contig 16499 bp, 18 predicted proteins | sample DipCmetagenome_FD_92527 | JGI IMG/M metagenome (GOLD analysis project Ga0126337, IMG submission 92527) | Coral microbial communities from La Bocana,Puerto Morelos, Mexico - Diploria C A metagenome | ecosystem: Host-associated > Invertebrates > Cnidaria > Coral | place: La Bocana,Puerto Morelos... | reverse complement strand
TGGGAAACCAATACGAGACCCGGCCCTGAAATCCTGAAATTTTGAGCACCCGACTTGGCCGGAAACGCGGGTCTGCTGGCCGGTGTGCGGGGTTTTTAAGGCCTTGAGTGATGGCACTGGAGGGAGGCAGTTTGCTGCCTTCTATCAACCTGAGAGCCCCAAGGTGAGCAACAACTTTCTCAGCAATTTTCGTGGGAAATTCAGTGACTGGTTGGTGGACTCCACCCTGGGTTATTGGTTGCTATATATGGGATGAAAAACAACTACCCAGGTTTTTTCATAACTGGGTTATTTGTTGCGTCCCATATTAATACAAGCAATAACCACAGTTATGTTGTTGTTGTTGTTGTTGTTGTTGTTGTTGTTGTTGTTGTTGTTGTTGTTGTTGTTTTTTTGTTGGTGCTTGTTGGGGTAAAAATGTCACTTGTGGACGCGGCGATGGGGCTATACCAGGATTTGTCGCCACCCAAAAACTTTTTATTATATTGTATGCTTTGGGACAACCTCAAAATTTTTGACCCCTTTGAGGACTGCCTATGGCCCATGCCTTCTTGATTTGAAAAACCACCTTTGACACCTTGGGGACGATTGTTTTTCACTCGCAACGCCCCTCTAGACGGAGAGACCCGACTACCAAACGCATTTGGCCCTGGCTGCTCCTCCGTTGGAAGCGGCGCTGCAGGACACGGGTTGGCGCTACGTGTGCGGCCTTTCTTTGCGCCCCCGCCAGCACGACGTCTCTCCCCTTCAGCGGACACAATATCATGTTTTAACATCAAAATTCACCATTCTGGTAATTTTGGTTTTGGATTTCGATCCTTTCTACATAGTCTGTGACCTTGTTTTTTGGTTCAATCGCCAACCAGTTCAAAACTTTTCACTGTACTGCTCTCACATGTTCTCTTCAAATCATAACCATTGGGCGAGCATGATGATTTGCGTTGAGATCGTTGTCTGAATGATATGGTTACATCATTGCACCTGATTGTTGGTCTTTATTAAGGCGCAGAGATGCGAGATCGGAAAAAACTGCCGTGACCAAGATGTGAACATACCCAATGTCATTCACCCAACTCCCAAGAACATACCGTTTGAAGTTTCGTTGCGCGTCTTCGAGACCGGCCGCAGAACTGCTGCTGAACTGAAGTCAATTTTGTGTGGCATTGCACTTGGCACAGGTTCAAAGCACATGGCCATCATTTCAAGCAAGCAATATGTTCATTCATATCACAGAATGTTGTTCCAATATGCACGGTTACAAAACGATTTTGCATCTCCCTTAATTACATTGCGTTCCAAACGACTGGGCTTAGTTCCGCACTGGATTCATTCGGCATTTCGTCAACATTGTTTCGCGTTGTTCGTGTTGTTCGTGTTTTACCCGGGACCCGTTCCTGGTCTTCCGAAGTCAGATTCTTAGTTGTCATCTTGTACAACATGCATTTGCGCATTTACAATATTTACAAGTATTTGTACGGTTCATTTCTTTTAGGTTTGCCACCTTTAAAACAAGAACTGTATTGCACTTGAAAGAAGTTGCGTGTGTGTTTGTTTTTGATGAAATCCAAAAATAAGGTGCTCATGTCCCAAGCGCAGAACAATTTTTTCTTGTGGGGCGCATGGAGAGGAAAAGGGAGGCTTGCTCGTACCACATCATGTTGTTTCGCTGTTGGATCCAACTCATGGAGTATATAATAGATTTGAATCTTTATACATATTGACAGGATTGATCACACTACCGTTTGGGGAGGCTTTGCAAGTACTTTCAGTGCAGATGATTTTGTGCCTTCCTTTGACAGGATAACAAAGCCATTTGTCACCAAGAAATGGCCCGGGACATTCAAAAAAGTGGCATTGAACTCAACGAGTTTCTGCATTTTGGTTTCACAAACCCTGGTTTTTGGTCCTGTGTCTGTGTTTGTTGGAGGTCTTTGGTGAAAGCTGTGTCGTGGGGCTGACTGAGACTGGTAAGGTGGGAAAAGACACTGAGGACTGAGGTCTTTGGGGATTTCAAAGGTTTCAAGATGGTTCAAGTCCGCAGCATTGATAGCATTCATATATGCATCAATGTACTCGATTGTATACATTGTATACATGCATTATGCATTAAAGACAAGTCAACGTTGATATTTATGCGTTTGGATGCACATCACTTTGAGAAGATCTGTGAAATGACGACTCACTGAAGGTGGTTTCATGGGGCAAAGACTCAAAGACTGGGTGCTTGGGGCTAGGTTTGGCCCTCGATTCCTCAAGATTCCTCCATACAACGCTTCCATGTCAAAGATTTTCGCATCGGATTTCCAGATGATGTTCTCGAGGTGAAGAGAATGGAGTTCCTCTGTCGAATTCAGATTCTCCCCAAGAGGCACATGGTGTTCTTTGAAATGACTCGAAACTGCAAACTCACTGCTTCCTGGAATATAGTAGGTCCTTTCCCACCCCAGTGCCGGCAAAGTGTTTGCTTCGTGCAGTAGAATTCATGACTAGCTCCGGTCAAACTGCTGTTTTTTTTGCTCAACTTCCCGGGTAGTTTGGGGGAAAAAGCGATTTCCATTGTCCCAGCGAGGGTGATGAATCTCCATGATGAAGGTTCCTTTGTGAGACAACATAAACGTTGTCGCATTGATGTCAATGATAGTGCCAGCAGTGCCGTGAGAGAAGGGCTGGTAGAGGTCGAAGTGCTAAGCATCGCTGGCGAATGCATGTTGACAGTGAATGTAGCCGCCTCCGCGCTTGGTCGCGAGTTGTGGAGAATGATTTTGGACAAAACTCCATCCAGGCCGGGCCTTCAGTTGGTTGTGTCCCATACTTCAAAGCTTGTGCTGCATGAAACTTTGCAACAACAAGGGCTTGGAGATATTGGAGATCAACGAGATCAACGAGATCAACGGGCACAGGCGCAACAGGCGCAGGTGTCGGCTACCTACATGCCTGTCAATCTGCATGCTGCCTGGCGTTTTGCCCACGGACACAGCATTGAGGATGCTGAGTTCTCATTGACTGGGATTACAGAACTGACAATTAGTGATAAGATGCCTGCCTTGCCTGCCTTGTGCAATCTGCCCAAGAGCCTTCGCACATTGAGTTTTAGCAAGACTTTCAACCAACAACTTCACATCAGATTGCCAGAAGAACTTCAAATTTTGACTTTTGGCACTCATTTCAATCAGAGCCTGCAGCACGTGACATGGCCAGCAACCCTTCAAAGTGTGACTTTTGGGAAAGAGTTCAATCAGAGCCTGGACAATGTGACATGGCCAGCAGGTCTTCAAAGTGTGACTTTTGGCACCTATTTCAATGAGAGCCTGGACAATGTGACATGGCCAGCAGGCCTTCAAATTTTGGCTTTTGGCACCTACTTCAATCAGAGCCTGCAGAACGTGACATGGCCAGCAGGCCTTCAAAGTGTGACTTTTGGCACCTATTTCAATCAGAGCCTGGACAACGTGACATGGCCAGCAGGTCTTCAAAGTGTGACTTTTGGCACCTATTTCAATGAGAGCCTGGACAATGTGACATGGCCTGCAGGCCTTCAAGTTTTGACTTTTGGCAGGTTATTTGATCAGCGCCTGGACAACGTGACATGGCCAGCAGGTCTTCAAAGTGTGACTTTTGGCACCTATTTCAATCAGAGCCTGCAGAACGTGACATGGCCAGCAGGCCTGCAAAGCTTGACGTTTGGGCGAAACTTCAATCAGAGCCTGGACAATGTGACATGGCCAGCAAGCCTTCAAAGTGTGACGTTTGGGGAAATGTTCAATGAGAGGCTGGACAACGTGACATGGCCAGCAGGCCTTGCAAGTCTTACATTTGGGCAAAACTTCAATCAGAACCTGGCCAATGTGGCATGGCCAGCAGCCCTTCACAGTTTGACTTTCGTTAGGGTCTTTCAAGGTTTGCAAGAGTTAGATGTGTTGCCAGGGAAGTTGTGTCACTTGGCGATTGGAGAGATGTTGTTGAAATCTCAAACTGCGACAGCCACGGCGTTATCGTCCGACTTTCAATAAAAAGGCGGTTGAAAAGAGGCGAAGGAAGGGAATCCCTTTGGCCGGGTTTAGAAATTGAGATAATGATGACGATGATGGTGACGATGATGATGATGATGATGATGATGATGATGATGATGATGATGATGATGATGATGATGATGATTATGATGATGATGATGATGACGATGACGATGACGATGAGCAGTGTTTTTTCAGCCACTAATTCATGTTCATGTTAGAGAAGTCCTACGTTAAAGGAATTTGTGTTCAGAAATTGGGGAAAGATAATCCAAACAACAAGCTGACAATGAAGCAAAAACTTGACGAATGCTGGGGCTTTTTAAGTGATGGATTGATCAACGTTTGGTGATACTTCAGGGGGGGACTTGCTTGCAAGCTCTATACGATACCTTCCGAAAATCAACAATCGTGTCACCAACAACTTCCCCAAAAAATTGAGTTTCCAAGCATTGGACACTTTCTATAGAGTAGCTGAGTAGCTCTGAGGAGAGTTGTGGAGACCAGACAGCAGAGTAGAGAAATGTAGAGAAGAGAAGAGTAGAGAAGAGTAGCTGAGAATAGACTGGCTGAGAGTGTAGAGTAGCTGTTAATAGAGTAGCTCAGACACAAGCAGAGAGCAGAGTAGAGAAAAGAGTTGAGTAGAGTGGCAAATTGTGAGTTCTCTTTTTGAGAGTCGAAACTGCCAATTCTTCCAGTGTCAGGGTCAGTGTGATCTTTCACTTTGGACTTGGTCACAGGTTCCGAAGCTTAAAGATGCCAGGGCCTCAGATCTTGAGAGAAAAATTGAGTCTCATATCAAGTGGATTCTCGTCGATTACTTTTGGTTTTCTATGAGGTGATGGACATCCAGATGGGACTGGAGCATGTGGTTGTCCAGACCAGCGGTGGAGAGGCTTGGGATTGGGTTGAGCCGACGACATAAACAATAGGACATTGTGACATCATGGTATTACATAAAATGATAGTCTACATGCTACATAAACATGTGGCAACGTAGAAACATGTATATAAACATGTGGATGATGCCTGTTAGAATTGCGGATTCTATTGAGATTTTATCATCTTGCCACGCCTTGAAGGTCTATGTCTGGGGTAGTGGCTCTAAAGGCCAACTTGGCACTGGACGTTTGGACACGCTCTATGCTCCACTGAAGGTGCCGACGTCTTGAATCTCTTCACTGAAGTTTCGAGAAAGACCATGCAGTGATGCAGACAAACGGATGCATTTAAGAACTACATCTATAGACTTAGTTTTATGATCTCATACATCTCATGTACACTATATATATACACATTTTTTTATGACATTTGCATAATTAATATTTTTACTGGTATATATTGATACTGACCTCTAGTTGTTGTTAAATTACAAGAGTTGGTTTTGGGTGTTTGGAGCTCAGTTTGAATACATTTCTGGAAAAGGTTCTCAATGCTGTCAAGGTAGAAGCCTTGACGAATGAGCAGATTGTGCAAATTGTGGTGCTGCGGAGCAAGCCCCGGTGAAACATCACCAGAAATAGAACTATTTCATATCTTTATGTATCTTTATGATCTTTATGTATCTGTTTTGCATTTTTAAAAAGCCTGAAAACATCGGTAAAGACCCGAAGATCGCTGCAAACATCTTTGTTTTGAGGATCCGATCTGATTTCAGTGAGACTCGAGGAACTCCACATTTGCTCTTTCCAGCAATGGCACGGTGTTTGCCTGGGGCGACAACCAGGACGATGGGTCGCAAGATTCACAATCGAAGCTCACCTGTTTGCATCTTTGTGCTGTGAACACAGCACGACAAACGTCGGTTGCGGTTGAAACAGTTGAGAACAAGATCCTAGCCATCTCAGGACAACATTTTGGGCCTGGAGGACGGAAAACTAGCATCATTCTCAGGTCAGAAAAAAAGATATTTCTTTCGAACATTCAAAAAACCCGATGTGACACTGTAGGGGACAATGTTCTCAGGTCGAAGAATGGCCTACCAAGTTGACTCTCTTGCAAGAAACACGGGTGCCAAGCCTGTCATGATACGGATCCGGATGGTGGATGGACAGACCCAAAAGAGATTGAGTAAGGTGAGGAAGCTGGAAGTTTTTGATGGCAAGACCATCATAGCACACATTCGGGCCAGGGACATAGATTCCGAATCTTGGTCTTAGACATTTCCAGAACAGATGAAATTAAGAAAAGAGAGAAAAGATGATAGAAATTGATACAACGGCAATTAATGGTACAACAAGACACGAAGACGCAGTGTGCCAAGTTGCATCAAGTTGCCATGTCGTTCTTTTTCTAACTCCAAGGGGCCAGATTCAGAGACGAATTTCGGTCGATATGAAACGGTGCCAGAGGATGGTGGTCAGGCAGATATCGTGAGATTTTGCCGTTTCGAGATTTCACGATTGGAAAGTGATGGCGTGAGAGTCATGAGATTCTGCAGAGTGTGGTGAGATTCGTGAGAGTGCAGTGGTCATGGAAAGTTTCTGCGCCCTGTTCGTTTTCAACAGGGGGAGACAGAGGAGATTGACATTTTCAAAGGCATCGATGAGATGCGAGAAGTCATGACGAAGACTCAGGCGCACTACCTCATGTCATGTGTTGATTGGATGTGTGCAATTATGTCCAAATACACCCTGTTTCTCTACTGTAGAGATTGTCATAATTTTCATGAAGAAAGTTTATAGATCCCAACTTTGATTCCTTCAGCAATCCTCCATAAGGAGTTTTGAATTCCAATTTGGTTCCAATCGAGATAATCTTCACCCTTCCCAGCATTTTTCTCCTTGCCCGGCCAGGAATGGTGGAATCACTTGCTGAACATCAAACATGGTGAGCCATGTGAGCTGCCAGAAGACGTTGATGTTCAAGCCATGCAGGTGCCATTGCAGATGCTACCTCTTTTTGTTTTCGGTCTATGAAATTTCTGATGTTTTTTTCAGCAATGATTGCCAATGATTCCACTGTTCGGAATCCAGATGGATTCCAAGAAGCCAAGCCCAGATGTGCGGCTCCAAGTGTGAAAGTGCAGAACGTGAAACGGAAATATGGGAATTGCTGAATTGCTTTGCATCTTTTGCTATAATTATTAAGTTATAATAATTGATCAAAGGAAGTTTAGTGGCAAACCTCCGATATACGAACTTTTGGGTAGCCTGACAAGAATAGTAGTCGTAGTAGTAGTAGTAGTAGTAGTAGTAGTAGTAGTAGTAGTAGTAGTAGTAGTAGTAGTAGTTCATGGGTCACTTTTTGTGGCAGGTGCAGCATTTGGTGAAGTTCATGTGTCAGTTTTTGTTGCAGGTGCAGCATTTGGTGAAATTCATGTGTGACTTTTCGTGGCAGGTGCAGCATTTGGTGAAGTTCATGTCTGACTTTTTGTGGCAGGTGCAGCACTTGGTGAAGTTCATGTGTGACTTTTCGTGGCAGGTGCAGCATTTGGTGAAGTTCATGTGGCACTTTTTGTGGCAGGCGCAATATTTGGTGAAGTTAATGTGTCACTTTTCGTGGCAGGTGCAGCATTTGGTGAAGTTCATGTGTAACTCTCTGTGGCAGGCGTGGCATTTGGTGAAGTTCATGTGTCACTTTTCGTGGCAGGTGCAGCATTTGGTGAAATGCGGAATGATAGCCGGAGCGGGGAATGTTGTAATTTTCAAGAATCTGCTCCTGGGGAGCGCGAAAAGTAGCCTCGGCGGCGCGGCGGGTTGCGGTTTGCGTTTTCATGGTCGGATCATTCTCGGATCATTCTCGGATCGGTCCCGCATTGTGGAAATGCGACTTCAACCATTTTCCCTAAATATCTCTCAGATTTGGGAGTGCAATTTTGTGTGGCAGGCGCAGTATTTGATGAAGTTCAGGTGTCACTTTTGTGGCAGGTGCAGCATTTGGTGAAGTTTATGTGTGACGTTTCGTGGCAGGTCCAGCATTCGGTGAAGTTCATGTGTCACTTTTGGTGGCAGGCGCAATATTTGGTGAAGTTCATGTGTCACTTTTCGTGGCAGGTGCAGCATTTGGTGAAGTTCATGTGTCACTTTTTGTGGCGCCTGCAGCATTTGGTGAAGTTCATGTGTCACTTTTCGTGGCAGGTGCAGTATTTGGTCAAATGTGGAATGATAGCCGGAGCCGGAAATGTTGTCATTTTCAAGAATCTGCTCCTGGGGAGCGCGAAAAGAAGCCTCGGCGCGGCGGGTTGCGGTTTGCGTTTTCATGGTCGGATCATGGTCGGATCATTCTCGGATCATTCTCGGATCGCGCATTGTGGAAATGCGACTTCAACCATTTTCCGTAAATTTCTCTAAGATTTGGGGGTGCAATTTTTTGTTGCAGGGGCAGCATTTGGTGAAGTTCATGTGTCACTTTTTGTGGCAGGTGCAGCATTTGGTGAAGTTCATGTGTGACGTTTCGTGGCAGGTGCAGCATTCGGTGAAGTTCATGTGTCACTCTTCGTGGCAGGCGCAGCATTTGGTGAAGTTCATGTGTCACTTTTTGTGGCAGGTGCAGCATTTGGTGAAGTTCATGTCTGACTTTTTGTGGCAGGTGCAGCATTTGGTGAAGTTCAGGTGTCACTTTTTGTGGCAGGCGCAGCATTTGGTGAAGTTCATGTGTCAATTTTCGTAGTAGGTGCAGCATTTGGTGAAATGTGGAATGATAGCCGGAGCGGGAAATGTTGTAATTTTCAATAGAATCTGCTCCTGGGGAGCGGGAAAAGTAGCCTCGGCGGCGCGGCGGGTTGCGGTTTGCGTTTTCATGGTCGGATCATGGTCGCATCATCCTCGGATCATTCTCGGATCGGTCGCGCGTTGGAATGCGACTTCAGCCGTTTTTTTGCGTGGTAGGCGCACTATTTGGTGAGGTTGGAGGGTGATGCCTGTTGCTCTGCGCATTGTAAATGACGTGCTCAAATTCACACACGTTCGTTGGATAGATGAATGATAACATACGAGTTAAATCGAAGGCAAAATATGCGCTGTCTTGGCAGGATCCATGCATTTCCTCGGCAAATGGGTGCGTCTGCACATGGCTATTGAAATTCTGGTGCACTTCTGGATGTGCTAGATCACATTGCCCAGCAGCACAGATGTGAATTCGTTCCGGAAGCGACTCTGAAGATCTAATGAAAGTACACATTTCACTGAGTACTTGGAAGGCGTCAATGGAATCGCAATCGAACACATCCGTTGACGACTCCAAAGCAGCAAACATGTCATTGAGAGGGCGCGTGCATGATTTTTTCTATAGGCCCACGTGTTCTTATAGGTTTATGTTTTTTTATAGGGTGGAAACTTCCGCCCCCGGCTTGTCCGGGCACTACTGGTATATATAGATATATATAGATATAGATAGACAGATAGATAGATAGATAGATAAATAGATATATATTTGACATTTGGAAATTCAGAGCATCGTATCATTTTTTCCTTTGGATTCACTGCAGTCTCAGGATTCAGAGGTCGAAGTTGAAAGGCTTCATAGAGCAGAGAGGCTCCATGAAAGACACCAAAGTGGTATGAAGCGCCATGTAATTGTTATCCATTTATCATTGCTTATGATTCATGACTCATGACATGAGTTATCGTGGATCCCAGCATTTTTGAGAGTCAAAGGTATACTATTTGTTTAGCCTGGTGACCTGCAGTTTACTTCGAAAATTTTAAACATCCACACATGGAAAAAAGGGTTCAGTTTTTACCGGTTCGAAAACAACTTTTTGACTTAAGCCGGTGAAAAAGGCATCTTGATGCTCTTGTTCATGCGGCAAGACGAGAATTGCGAGAACTGCAAAAAAGCCACGGCTCGAGGTGTGCCGAAATTTTGGGGTGGTAGAGAATCGGTGCCATCTATTTGCCATACATCACCGTTGCCTTCTGGTGGCTTCATTTTATTGCGAATGTGATTCCCCAAACACAAAATACGTTTACGTGTTGGGGTTCTTACTTTCAAAAAATGGGCGGGATGGCTGTGCTGGCTGTCCGGGCCGGATCATTTTGCTGCTGAACTTCTTTGGAATTCATGTGGCTATCACTTCCATATCCTGATGACTGAATTGTCTTGGAATCCACACTGAAAGATTGTCACTTGTTTGAGGCCTATGCCCGTATAGCTTTTTGATACTTGTTGTTTGTGATAAAATGAACATGAATCTTCAAGAAGTCCATGTCAAACTGTCAAACCAAATACTTGGCAGATGTCGGACACTTCAACATCACTGGGTTACGCAGATTTGCTGATGTATTAATATATGTCTATACTATATATGTATCTTTTTAGGATGCTTGACAACGGTTGACATGCTTTCGGTCGCCCATTCGTTTGCTCACCGCAGGAAGAATTCTCGTTTCATTCTCTGCATGTTCATCGACGAATGTCGCCTGAGAAGAGAGAAGGCGATGCAGAGACCCAAAACACATTGTTTTTGTTAAACACATACATGCTTCCAAAACCCTTCAAGGGCTGGTTTGGAGTTTTAGTTTTACACACATTGTCACTCATTGTCACATTGCCGGGATTAAGGGAATGCATTTGACTCATTTGACTCATTTGACTTTTCAAGGTCAAGAGAACTATAGCTGCTCGACGGCTCAAAGACGCCAAAGCTCGGTCTGAAAAGATTTCCGCGTGCCGTGCTCGGTCGGAGAGTGCTTTGAAACTTTGGCGATGAAACGATGACATCCAAGTCTCCAGTCTCGAACGACAAGGTACTCCGTCAAAGACTTCAGTTCCAAAGCGGAGGAAAGCATCAACAGACTCACCGAAGACCGAAAGGAGCCCGGCAAACCGATTTGAAGTGAGATTTGACGTGAAAAGGAACATGTTGCGCCATCCTTTTCCTACCCTGAGTCTCCCATCTCAGTTGAATCCAATCTGAAAGCTTTCTCCAGAAATTGGCGGAGATGCGGGATGCTGTGCAAGCTATTGTGATTCCAAGCTCTGACGTCCTTAGCGAGCAGCTGCAGGCTGAAATCAGCCTCAACTGATTCAATGATGCAATGCAAGCAAATGGAGAAACATAAAACACATTTGGATCATTTGGATGTTTTTTTGACGTGCAGTCATTCAATCAAATCGTCGGTCATTTTGAGTCATGGAAATGTTGTGTAGGTCACGTTGTTGGAGTGTTTGGAATGCAAGTTGCAACTTTTGAGCACACAGCTTCAGCTTGTGAAGGCGAAGTGGGGGACAGGGCGGTATTGGTTCATGAAGCAATATAAAAAGTCCAAGGTTAGATCGCATATGAGTTCATATGAGTCATTTGATAGAAAATAAGAATTAAAAAGTTCTTTCATATCTAAGTCCTCTAAGTCCTTTAAGTCCTAAAGGAGTTGTGTGTTTTAAGAGGCGAACCATCTCAGAGTTTGACCCATGGGCAAAAGTTGCCGAGAGGCACGAAATCCGGATGTGTTTCCTCAACTGGAACATCGCGATCCTAATTTGATGTTGCCTGCGCTGGAAATCATCAAGGCAGACGGCGGAGTGGGAAGTATGAAAAACCGGCAAGTTGGGAAAGATGCTTTATGTGTCTTTATGTTGCCTTTTTTATCAGATGATTCAGTCATTCAGATTGATTTAGATTAAGACCAGCACAACACTTTCTTTAATTTTCGTCCAAGCAGACCCGGGCTCAGGCACGTTGGGACTCTTTGAAACACTTTTCCCTCTATGCGCTTTACATGGAAGAGTCTGAAAAGTTTGAGCAGAAACAAGGCCAGGACATGATGCAAGTTTTGAAATGCCACTAATTTCCATGCAGAACGGTCTCGTGAGAAGATTGACACTGGATTCTCCGTTTCCTTGGTATATGTTTCAGATATTTTTCATGAAATCAGCTGAAAATCAAGCACGATCAAACCCTTGAACTGCCAGAGGTATTGACGACAACACCCACCTTGCATATTTGGTGAAGGCGTCCAATGTTGGCAGCCTAGACTGAGAAGCACAAACTTCCGTTCTGGTCGGCCATTTCGCCGAGGCCAAAATAGATACAATGCTTCAAATCGACAAGGTGCTTTTTTTGTTTCCACCTCGATGCAAAGTATGTCAATGCTTCGTAAAGTTCAGTGTCGTATTGCCACAGGAGCCTAGACTTTCTCATGATTCACAAGTTCCAGGTCTTTGCTTGGGCCTTGGAAGGTGAGAAAACTCTGAGGTGAGACCCTGTTTCAGATCTGAACATGCAGTAGATAGTGCAGAAAATATTTTGAAATACTAAAACAGTTCTCAAAGAATAAATGAATAGATATGAATAGAAAGTACCAAGAAACACATGTTTTTCTTGCACGATTCATGATGCTCATTTTGATTTGAGCTCTCACCGCTTGGCTTGAAGAACTCCCGGGGCCGTGGGCCTCCGGAGAAGTCCTTCGGGGGTGTCGCCGCGTCGCTTTCTCGAAGCCGCCCCATTTCGACATGTTTGTATCTCAGATTTCGATGCTTTCGAATGGAATAGAATATGCAAAGAAAGGAATTTCAAGAGAAAGTGACTTCAAGAAAGAAAGCAAGTGAAATTCAAGCCATCACGCAACTCTTCAACAGCCAGACGGAAGTCTCGGTGATATGGCCAAGGTCGCTGCCAACACAAATACAACTGAGCACCGACTATCCAAGCGGTTTGTACTATGTGAAACCAGAAGAGCTTGTGCAGCTTAGTTTCAAGAAAGTGAGCAGCATGTTCAACATGTTGATTAGCCATGTTGGTGCTGATGCATGCTGCAAGCACTCGTGAGGAGAAGAACGCAGAAACAATTTGGCCATGTTCTATCGTGCGAAAAGGCCTTTATAAAAGGTGCGGCCGCATTCATGATACATGCTACATCCTGCCACATCATTGTGATGCCATTTACATTGAAAATTGACGTGAGGCAATCCACGTGAAGTTGCCTTTCTCCAGTTTGCTTATCAACAGGCGATTTTCCAATGCTGAACAGAAAACATTCGCGACAAATTGCCAGCAAGCATTAGCAATGGATTTAGGCTTTTTTCACACTGGAAGTTCAAGGTCTGTCATTTTGATTAATTGATCCTTCATATTCTTGGCTGGTGATTTTCGCCAGGACGCAAGAATGGCTGTGAGAGAATTGAGGAAAGGCATGCTGATACAATCACACCCGTACCTTGGTTGCAGCTTGCGGATGGTTTTGGTTGGTATTTGTGTTGGCGTTGGAACCAAGGCTTCGTCGCGACCTGATTCTCTACGGAGATGTTAAGCTGAATTGGAGAAATATGGGCACGTTTTTTTTTGTTGTTTTTTAAAAGGCTATTAGACATTGCCGAAAGCACTTCCGACTTTCGTTTAATACCCCGTTTTATACCCTATTTAAACAGACGGATTCTTTCCGTTGAATATCTGAATATCCCATCCTTTACAAAAATTGTGTTATTTATAGGCCCCTTTTTTTTGATACCCGTCAAAGCTATGCATTTTGCAATTTTGATTCGTTTGCCCATTACTTTCTATGAGAATCTCATGGGAGAGACTAAAAGTGCCTGGCCCCAAGTGTTTTTTCTGTCTTTGTCCTCCTTGAGTAAACAACAATGCGTCTGGCACACTAGCTAGCCACACTCCAAAGATGTAGAGTGTAGATTGGATGCTAAGTGTGGGAACAGAAGGCACCCCCCCCCCCGACTTTTATTTGAACACCCAGTTTTTCGGCATTCCAAAAAAACAACATGTCACACACTATGTTTGCTCAGAAGCCTCTTCCCGCATCATGGGTCCTGCCATTTTGTTTTTTTTTGTTTTCTCGAGGTTTTCTATTTTGTGGAAAAACCGCAAAAGCCGCGAGAAATCCAAAAACAACAAAAAACAAAACATCACACACCATGTTTGCTCAGAAGGCCATTCCTGCATTTATGGGTCCTGCCATTTTGTTTTTTGTTTCTTTGTTTTCTTGAGGGTTTTGCTATTTTGGGGATACACCAAAAATAACCCGAGAAACCCAAGCACAAACAAAATGTTACACACAGAAGCCCCTTCCTACATCCATGGGTCCTGCCATTTTGTTTTGTTTGTTTTTGTTGGCTTTCTCGTGGTTTTTGCTTGTTTGGGGAGAAAAATCAAAAACATCGAGACCAGAACACAAAAACAACACGGAATGAAATGATCAAAGAAACAGGAGCTTACATGTAATCCACTACTCGTGTATGCTTATGACAAGAATTCAGGCAATCACTAAGGATGGCAAAAAAGATAAATAAAACAGGGAAAACAACAAAAACAAAACAAAAAATATACAAGTCACAAAAAAAGAAACACAACAAAAACAAAAACAAAACAAAACAAAACAAAGTGCAAGTCACAAAACAAGAAATACAAACAAAAAATACAAGTCACAAAGCAAGAAACAAAAACAAACAGAATGCATGTATGTATGTGTACGTATGTTTGTCGACATGTATGTTTGTGTGTCTGTAGGTCTGTACGTATGTCTGTGTGTCTGCATGTATATTTGTATCTGTCTATCTACCAGTTTATTTATTTTTTATTTTTATTTTTATCTATTTATTTTTTTTATTTATTTTTAAATATTTAATTATTTATTTATTTATTTGTTTATTTTTCTATTTATGTATTTATCTATTTACTTTTTTGGCTATGTATGTGTTTATGTATGTATCTATGTATATTTGTTTGTTCAAAATGAAACTGTAATAGGAGAAGGCTAAGTTCTTGGAATGCTCATGAAGGTCAAGTCTAGAATCTTAGAACCTCCAGAATCCAGAACCGGGGTTGGAAACTGGCAGCAACGTCTAGTCTATTCCCCACCGCAACTTCCCGATTGTGCCATTACTTTCCCTGCAATGCAAACGTATCCAATTCAAAATAACAGTTGGAGTCTCTGGGCCTGGACCCTGGGTTCCCTGGGTCCTGGCTGGCCCCGGCAGCTGGCTGCAGGATGGTGTTTTTTGTGTGTTTTTTTTGTTTTTTTTTGGGGTCTTTTTTTCCTCCGTTTTTTGATTTTGAAAAATCTAGCCCTCCAGGTGGATTTCTTGTAAAAACCGAGGAAAAAAACAAAAAACAAAAAAACAAAAGAACAAAAAACAGCAAAAAGGAAACAAAAAAAGCGCAAAAAAAAACAAAACCAGACCCGGCATGGACAGGTAGCCTGCCTTGAGGGGGAATTCCACATTTGCAGGAAAAGGAAGGGAGAGGCTACTTACTCATGTGCAGGTTTGGTGCCGGAATGGCACAACAACTAGAGCAGCTGAAAAGGAAACCTTCTGGCCAGGTCCCCCAAATCCCTACGTCATACATTCCTAGGTTCCTACATTCATGCCGTAAAGTCCGAGGTTTCCTTGCTGCAATCTTGCGCAGAAACTTACTGGGATGAATTTACACTCTTCAGTTTTTGGGTTCGTGGTAGCAAATCTGCACTGCACACACCGCAAATGAGTTATATTCGAACCATAGTGGCGCTCTTTTGCTTGGCTTGACTACTAGCTACTATTTTGGAGCTAGAGAGGAAGTATTGAGCATGGAAGTTCTTGTTGTACTTTGTCCTTCTTCTCTTGCTCATTGGCTCGTTGGTTTTTGGCCTGGTGATTCCCCTTGTTTCCTTTTTGTTTTTTTTGTTTCTGGTTTTTTGGCCTGTTTATTTTTTTGTTTTGTTTTTGTTTTTTTTTGTTTTTGTTTTTTTGTCTTTTTTTTGTTTTTGTTTTTTGTTTGTTTTTTTTTGAAATCTTTTTTCTGATTTCCATTCATTGCTTGCTTCTGCCTGTCATAAGTGCATGCTTGTCTGTCATCAACCTTCCTGAAGCCTTTCTTTGCTTTGCAGTCTAGATCCCAGAAAGTGCATTTGGACCATGCCGCGCAGGCAACTCAATCCTTGTACCTTCGAGAGCTACCATTCCAGGTCTGTCTTGGTCCTATGCCTTGTGGATCGTTAGCCATTCTTGATTCTGATCTTCTTCCCAAAGACTTGGACGTGATTTCGCTTCCATCAAGTACATTGCCGACTTCTTGACCGACATTCCAGATGTGGACGCTCTCAAGGCCATCTTCTGTGACCAAGCCTGGGATGATTTGCTTCGCTTCATGAAACCAAAGGCTCGCCCCACGTTCTGCTTCCACCAACTATGTATGCTTAAGCATGTCTACATCCCAAAAAAAAAGTTCCTGGTGCCTATGTTGCCACTTTGCTTCAAGGATCTGGTGGAGAGATTGCTTGTGGCAGCGGCAGCAAGAAGCTTGCGCGATAGGCATTTCAATGCATGTTGGAGCAACTTGGCGGTACACAACTCAGAAAATTCTGCTTGTCACCCGAAAGAGAAAGGCAGCCAGAGTGAGACAAGTTTCTGAAGATGAAGGCTGGTAATTTATTCCTGGCGGCTTTGTTTGTTGGATCCAGTTCCACATCAATGAAGAGGGCTGTCTCATTCGGGGAGAGGGGAGGGATCCACAAGGCCACGAGACCAAGACCAATCAGGGCGATCCACGTGGAAAGAGAGCGAGATCCACGAAAACCACTTCCGTCAAGAATGAGGATGTGAATGCGGACACAC
>Ga0126337_10000943_pt1 | contig 16504 bp, 14 predicted proteins | sample DipCmetagenome_FD_92527 | JGI IMG/M metagenome (GOLD analysis project Ga0126337, IMG submission 92527) | Coral microbial communities from La Bocana,Puerto Morelos, Mexico - Diploria C A metagenome | ecosystem: Host-associated > Invertebrates > Cnidaria > Coral | place: La Bocana,Puerto Morelos... | reverse complement strand
ATGTCTATACTCCCCCACAGAAGCGAATAGAAATTCCTGGGGGCGGGGATCTCAAAGACAGAAAACTTTATGGAAATGTATGTTAGTTAATTGCAACTTCCAGAGAGGTGGGGGGATCTTAGGAAAAATCCCTTCTGTGGGGGTGGTACGGATAATTTCTCAAACCACTCAATGTTCATAAATAAAGTTAGAAAGAAACTTTCAAATGTTTCGTTCATAAACCTTGTTAACATTGAAATTTGTCAAATTACATGAAAATAAATTAACATGTTTTGTTCACATTAAGCATTGCATTTTCTTGGACTGACATTTCAGCTGTGAATGTACTGTTTTGTTTCTGCTTCAACAAATTCATGTCAACAACTCAAAAATTACTCAATATTTCCTTTCTGATAATAAGGTGGGGTGTAAGTTGAAATATCCTCCACAATTAATCACATTTTTGTCACCATTTTGTGGTATATATTTACGAATGAGTTAGCTCTTAGGAGCCTTTGATTATTGTATGTCAGTCTTACCATCTATATACATGTATGGCACTACCAATAAATTGTTGCAAGAGCCGGTGCGATTGTCGTTATAGTGAAAGGTCACGCAGGTGTCCTTAGGGTTTAACCTTTAGCAGCAGAAACATCTGAGCTGTGCTATCAGAACAAAAATTATTACTCAAACTCCGACAGATTTAAATGAACACTTAGTCTAATGTAAGGACTGTTCATTTAACAAAGATATAAAGATAAGTCATCTTTTGACCTACGCAACAGCTTTTTACCCATAACGGCACAAGCTTTTTTAAATGTAAATGTGAACTGATACAAAAGCCTGGTTTGTAAAAAGTCAAAGGAATAAGATTTTTGTTTATTTGATGAGACTAAAATGAAGTTTTCAAGTTTGGTGTATGACACTTTTGACATATATCCAAACCGCCAAAGTTCTATAAACGAAATAAATAAAATATATAAATAAAATCCTCACTTAAACGTATATTTCTATACTGTTGGAATTTAATGCGTTGCACAATTTGACACTTTGTACCCACTGAAGTAAAGTAACTGTCAATTTTGTCGGGTGCTCAGATGACATTTCACCTTATGCGCTGAAAAAATAAGAGCAATTTACCTTTTGTATAGTCTTTCCCTGAAGGAAAACAAAGGTTTGGGGGACCGGTAGGTCTTCGTTTCACACCAGTGGGTCTTCGTTTTAGACAGGTGGGTTGTCGTTATAGACCAGTAGGTCTTCGTTTAGACCAGTAGATTTTCGTTTTAGACCACTGGGTCTCCGTTTTAGACCAGGGCAGTGGGTCTTCGTTTTAGACCAGGCCAGTGGGTCTTCGTTTTAGACCGCTGGGACTTTGTTTTAGACCAGTGAATCTTCATTTTAGACCAGTAGGTCTTCGTTTTAGACACATCCAGGTCTCTCGACAGAACTGCATCACTATCTCTTTGGTTACAACACAATATTTGTGTTGTACTGTTTCTTCATAATCATCCTCAGACTTTTTTATGATCTTCTATAGTTAACGAGTAGTTGACAAGGATGTAGTGTGCAGCAAAGGAGTAATACACGCTTAAATGAGCGGTGACCAATCAGGAGCCGAGAAAGACAATAGGCCATTCCAAGATGGCGACATCTAATGTAAGTTGATTGGTCGTTTTATTAGAAGTGCTTAGCGTAAAAAATGAAGTTAGATCGAACAAATCAAATCCAGTTAGAGTGCTAAAATGCATATTGATTAAACAACGCTCGCTCGAGATATGCTCGTTGTTAACTTTAAATCAAGCAGAAGTTCTGTTAGGAGCCATGCGATTTAGTGTGCAGTGTTTAGGAATGAAGTGTTCCAGGAGTCCATTACAGAATGGAAATCGAACTTTGTGCGGCCGTTTTAAATTTTTCAGGACCGATGCAATTGATTACATTCTAAAATGAATTTGGAGTGAACTAACGGTCGACGCTTTTCTCAAGGGAGTGGACGAAATAGGTCCAAAATGGATAACTTAGCAGTTGTAGAACACGCACTGTTTTGATAAAAGACTTATTAAGCATTCTTTTGAACCATATTCTAATTAAACGGAGTAAAAATCGTTGTCGAACGAGACATTCATCTCGTCTATGGACAAACATAGTCAAGCCTGAGAAATCCAAAGAGAGCGTGAAAATGGAGGAAAAAAGTCCCAAGCGAACTATACACTTGAGAATAAAATCAAAGCAATTTCAAACAAACGTTTTGCTTGAAGTAAAGATGTACCTTCATTTACAAACACTAATGTGTTACAAAGAGTCTTAATGATGCTTACTTTATTACGTTTATTGAAGAACAATAACATCAACTCTGAAGGGAGAATTGATTATCATTGTAACTTTTTCTTGGCCTGTAGAAATCGTTTCTCTCATGGTTTTAATCCTGGGATTCTTATCTTTTTTTAAGGTTCCTCGCAAGTTGCTGTTGTAGAACTAGTCTCGGATCTTGGTATCCCACATTGTGTAACACTGGGAGCTACACTGGTTTCCAGTTTCTCTGACCCTTGGTCCCAAAACCCAAAACGCTCGATATTCTGGTTTAATTTTCTTTGCTTTGCTTTTAGTCCCGAACTCCCCCGAATTAGATTGCGTGCTCCAGTGAGCCTAAGAGTTATGCTGGCTGGAACTCTCGGGGTCCTGGTAGGGTAAGCTATGCCAGACAGTTCGAAGGTTAGGGGACAGACAAAGGGCAATCTAGCAATCTTGGTGGGATTTGCATAGGGATAACAACCCTGTAAAAAGCTTTTGTTACGGAAACAGCAACGTGTGTCTTACATGAATCATCTGTGCAGCACGAGCCTCCGGAATCCATGCCATTGGCAGCAGTGAATGCCGAGAGTGAAAACACCAGAAACTCTGCAGGTAGTAGGATTGGAATGACTGACAGTGGCCAAAGCCGAAAGGAAGCCACTGTCATGACAACGGGAGCCGTCAGCGCTAAAACAACAACAATGATTGGCTTTGGTATGTGCGAACAATGTATGAGTTTGGTAGGATGGCGCAGGTCATTGCTGAAATGAAGCGTTACAAACATGATATCTTAGGCATAAGTGAGAGTAGATGGACAAAATCTGGGAGAATGAAGACAAATACAGGAGAGACAGTTCTCTACTCTGGGAGAGAAGATGATCTACTTCACGAGGGAGTTGCAATCATCATGAAGAAAGGAATGAAAAAGTAATTAATGGAGTGGAACCTAGTAAACAGCAGGACTATTTAAGCACGATTAAGAATTTTAAGTAAAAAAAGTCAATTGTAGTCGAGTTTACCTCTCGTTGCTGTACAGGTGAATTTACGAGAATTTCTGTGGAATACACTTAAGGAATTTCCTCCCTTTCTGTTACTCAATTATATTACACAAACTCCGTTCGAAATATATAAGAAAACATTAGGTAGAATTCCGCTTATTTGTGCTTCGAACCACTTTTTAACGCATAAAAAAGCCTGTCCCTGGTAGGGGAAGGTAAAAGAATGACGTAATCCCATAGTGCCCCTGTACAAGCACATGGTCCCTTGATCCTCTTCATGTTTTTCTGCTGTGTTTCGAAACCACGTACAGGTAAGCAATATAGCGTACATTTTTCGCTTAATTTTTCGTTTCATTAATACCTACATCATCTTCACACGGAGAAAAACATTTGAAGATTCTCATCTTCAAACGGATTTGGCCTCTTCAATCGTGCAACACGATGCCAAGTCGAAAAAGGTTACACCGCTCCCGTTCCCGCCAGTACGATCGATGGGCGAGCGAAATCCCGCCAAAAAGGCTACAATCTTCACCGCCTTTACCATAAGGGAAATATTGGGACTCGCTCCTATGCACTTTGCTGCAATTGCAAACAGAAATGAAGTAGCTAAGCGAACGAATTTCCACGATGAAACCTCGCTTCGAGCAACATTCACGAACTTTCGCGCCTTCACAGGCTCCTCCTGATGACCAAATCTCCGCTCTCGCCTACTCGGATGGGGAATTCTTAGAGTACTCAGAAGATGATGTCTCCTTGACCACTGAGCCACAAAATGAGGCCTTCGGGCCACCAAATAAGGCCTTCAGGCCACCAAATAAGGCCTTCGGGCCACCAAACAAGGCTTTCGGGCCACCAAACAAGGCCTGCGGGCCACCACATGAGACAAACGTCTCTCGAGGAAACTCGACCAAATGGTCAGGCCAGTAATAACTCTGCCTCTACGTGGTCGTGGTACGACCCCGATTCAACAAAATCATCATGGGAGCCTCAAAAGGAACTATCCACGTTCCTAGAGAGTTCCGAAGGAAATTCACTTGTCACCAAGTATATGATTATGTGAAATCCTTGACACTTGTAATGTCCTATCAGTTGATTATTTGCCCACTCATACCTTGGACAAAAAATGTGTGTAGAACCGTGAAGGACATGGCTATGGCCCAAAAGGGCACTCCTAAACACAACAGGGCTCTTGTGCTCTTTGCACGGTGCCCTCTCTTCACGAACTCAACTTCCGGTAGAGGAAATGAAATGCATATATTTGAAATATCATTATGTCTCATTTGTTCAGCCAACCATAAATAAATAAATAAATCACAATATTTAGAGAAGAAGCCCCTTGTTCAATTGCCCCATTACTTGTTGTAAAAGGAAGAAACGGAAATTTTCTCAGCTACCACACTGCACAGAAACTTGGTTTGATAAGAGTGTCTGTTAACACTGCCACTACCACTGACAGGGATACGAACAATCCAGAGTTCCTGAAAGAAGAGTTGAAATCTTTGTTCGGAGGCATAGGAAAAGTACCAAACAAAGAAGTGAAATTGCATATCGACCCCGATGTGACACCCTGAGAACAGCCCCATAGACGAATTCCTTTTCATGTTAGAGAAGATGTGGAGAAAGAGCTCAAGAGGCTTGAGAAATTAGACATCATTGAAACAGTCGAAGGACCTACTCCCTGGATTAGTCCTATCATTGTTGTACCCAAGAAATCTGGAGAAGTTAGAATCTGTGTTGACATGCGCGAGGCAAACAAATCAATCAAGAGGGAAAAACACCTTATGCCAACAATCAATGACCTCATCGCTGATTTGAACAGCGCGACCCACTTCAGTACATTAGATCTGTCCTCAGGATAACACCAGCTCGAATTAGCTCCAGAAAGTGTTATTTCACAACTTTCAGTACACAGGTCGGTCTAAGAAGATACAAGCATCTGCTATTTGGAATTAATGCAGCATCAGAAATCTTCCAAGAAGCAATAAGAGAGATCCTTACTGGCCTACCTGGATGTAAAAACATTTCAGATGACATCATAGTATTCAGGAAAGGTAAAGAAGAGCATAACAAGAACCTCCGTGGTGTTCTTCAGAGAGTCAAAGAAAACAACCTTCGCCTGAACAAAGACAAGTGCGAGTTCTCCAAGACTGAAATCAAGTTCCATGGTCACATTTTCAGCTCTAGTGGTCTACTGCCTGACCCAGTCAAAGTTGAGGATATTCACAAGGCAAGACCTCCTCAGAACTCTAATGAAGTGAAGTCTCTGCTTGGCATGGCACAGTATGTATCTCATACCAAATTATGCTATAATCACCACCCCCTGCGCCTGCTGACACAACAGGACACGCCCCGGAAATGGGAGCAAGAAGAACAAAGAGCATTGGACAAGCTGAAAGAAGCCCTTGTTGGAGATCAGGTGATGTCCTATTTCGATCCAAGAAAGAAGACTGAAATCATTATCGATGCAAGTCCAGCTGGTCTTGGTGGTTTACTTGTGCAGGAAGGCAGAGTTCTTAGTTATGGAAGTCGTGCCCTGAGTGATGTTGAAAGTCGCTACTACCAAACAGAGAGAGAGAGATGTTTGCAGTAGTATGGGCAGTGGAACACTTTCATCTGTACGTTTATGGTGCCCAGTTCTCTGTCATCACTGATCACAAGCCCCTCATTGCTATTTTCAAGAACCATAAGCAAACTTCACCGTGAATTGAAAGGTGGAAACTTCGACTCATGCCCTATGATTGTCAGTTAATCTACCGACCTGGAAGAGACGCAGAAAACCCTGCCGATTTTATGAGCCGGCATCCCAGTTCCACAGTACCAGAACAACAAAATCTCGCTGAAGATTATGTCAACTATGTATGCTCTAATGCTGTACCAAAAGCAATGACACTTAAAGAAATCAAACAAGAAACCAAACATGATGCAGAGATGCAAGCTGTCATCAAAGCTTTAGAAATTGACCAGTGGAGTAATCAAGAAGTCCAACACTACAAGAAAATCAAAGATGAACTATCAGTGTTCAATGGACTAGTGCTGAGAAGAAACAGAATTGTCATACCATCCGAAGTAAAGCAGTAGACTTGGCACATGGAGGTCACCAGGGAATTGTTAAGACAAAGCAACTGATTAGAGACAAAGTGTGGTTCCCAGGAATCGACAAGCTAGCAGAAGAGAAGGTCAAAAACTGCCTTTCCTGTCAGGCTGCATCCAACACATTACCACCTCTGGAACCTCTTCGTATGACTCCACTTCCTAGTGCACCTTGGAAGGACGTTGCAGTAGACTTTGCAGGACCGTTCCCTTCTGGTGATTACATTATGGTGGTAACAGATGATTTTAGCCATATATTTCGAACGGAGTTTGTGTAATATAATCATGCCCAGCCCCTCTTCTGAACATTATGTATCAGGGCGTTGAACTCTACCTAATGGTTTGTCATATATTTCAAACGGATTTGTGTAATATAATCCCAATTATACCAGGGCCGCGAAGCAGCCTGTCAGTATAATTGAAATTATATGAACAAACCAAGTGAGAAATATATGAGTTCCACCCCTCAAATGCAGTCTCTGTTATCCTCACACAGCGTTAAAAAGATGAAGAAGAACATGGGACCATGTGCTTGTACAGGGGCACTATGGGAGTACGTCATTCTTTTACCTGCCCCTACCATGGAAAGGCTTTTTTATGCGTTAAAAAGTGGTTCGAAGCAAAAATAAGCAGAATTCTAACTAACGTTTTCTCATATATTTCTCACTTCGTTTGTTCATATAATTTCAATTATACTGGCAGGCCGCTTCGCGGCCCTAGTATAATTGGGATTTTAATGTACATTGTAAAATATGACTGGTTTCGAGTTATTCGCAACAACTGATAGAAATTGCTTTTGTAGTACGACTTCCTTTGCACAAAATTTCGTGCTGAAAAAAGCAAAATTTTGGTGAATTTAACTGGTGATCTAGATAAAATTAACATAAAATAGTTTGAAATAACTCTGTTCTTTAATACATCTTTGTTTCCCTAGTATCTGAGTTACTCGTTTGTTTGCTCGTTAGATTTTCTCTGATGGTTTGTAGACAGCACGTATGCCAATTCAATGACAAGTTGCGTAAACAACTCCACTTGCTTAACGTGGGAAAAAAAAAAGAAAATAGGTTATTTACTGGTTTAGGGTCAGTCCGTATGCTCACAAATGTTTCCTCAGCCTTGAAAATGTCTGCCTCGGCCTTGGGCAGCATTTTTAAAACCTTGGTCACAGCTTTACACTATACGGACCTCCCAGCCGGAAAATAACATGTATATCTCCTAAATGGTATAATAAGCAGTACTGACACTGCTAAGTAGATAATTCCCAGGAATTTTGGTAAAATCGAGTAATTGCATTTATCAATTTTAAATTTTATTTTTATAATCTTGTGATGTAATCTAGTGGTAATTTAAAAAAAAAATAATGAGGTAACCTTACTAATTATGTAACTAAGTCACACAAGTAAGGAGAACCTTTTTATCTTCAAGCACCATGCATATTCAACAAACCTTATCTGTACTTCTGGCGGATCACCAGGAACAAAAAACACTTCCTGAGTGTATTCAGCTTGCCTCTCATCCTTGCCAGCAAAAACTGTCACAAAATATGAGCTGTTCTCTTTCATCAGGCTGCTGTTTAGTCGCAGTAAAGGTTCCCTAGACCCTACCTTGACATCACCAGTCCTGTAGCAGCCTCCTTGATCTGACTCGTGCCTGCACAGCCATGTAAAATTGAGAGCTGTGGTGAAAGATTCGAAAGCAAAATTAGTGGTGGTGATAATGATGATGATGTTAATCAATTAACAACGAACTGATTAATAATTATTCGGCTAAACTACAGAATACGTCTTACTGAATCACATAGTGCGTAGTGTGCTATTCGTTCTTCAAAAGGCTTTGACACATGTAAAACATGTGGTACAGTGACCCTGCATTTTGTAGTTACTCCAATGAATCTATTACGTCATTCATTTTTTCCATTCATAAACCCATTCAATCATACCGTCAGTCTGTCTCTCTGTTTGTCATTCATTCATTCATTAAGTCAGTTATTCCAGTCAGTCTGTCTTGGTCAGTCTGTCAATTGACAAGAGTAACTTTTTGCCGCCTGAGTGAAACGAGGTGAAAAATCGTTTTTCTCATACACCGTTGGGGCCCGAGTATAGGTCATGTGACCGATTGGGTGGGCACTTGTTTTTGTTGTATATTCTATTGCCGACTTAATTGCGTTTTTTTGGGACACTGTCGAATGTTATACGGTCAAGACGCTTATAAGCAACTCCGGCAAAGAGAAACCATAAAAATAGTGATCAAAAGGAAGTAAGCCGTTACAGGAGGAAAAGTGAAAATCAGCGGCAGCAAAGCGAACAGCTAAGAAATCTGTCCAGCCAGACACAAGGTCGAGGCGCGTAGTTCAAAAAAAACCTCGTAGCAAATTTTCGGCGGGACAGTCTTCCAGCAACCTGTCACCTGACTTGCAGCAAGTTTGTTTGCGATGCTTCTCAAGCGGCCATTTTACCAGCGAGGGTCGAGCTGCAGTTACAAGTAAAGCATTAGAATGGGCCCGTAACGCAGCACAGCTGTCAGGAAGCCATCAATAACTATGTTCTGCCGACCGTAGTGGATGAAGTAGAACATTGCTCTGTTGAATTTGATTGTGTAGACTTTGATCATTGTGTTACTGTTGAAAATTTGAGTTGGCCTGTGCTACCTAGTGAAGGAGAGACTTATAGAGCGTCTTGCATTCTAGAAGGATATTGGAGCGATCAAGTAAGTGCTGGACACCTAAGGGATGGGTACAGTCTACCATTTATGTCATTGCCACAGAAGTCATTTTTTGCCTGCCTGTTGCTTGCATCTGGTGCGGCGACAGAGAGAAAATGGTTTGTAACACACTGGGTGTTAAGAACTCTGCTCGCAAGCCGCGATTGATTGTTGATTTGCGTTATGTTAACTAGCATCTAAGGTCACATAAGTTTAAGTATGAGGACATTAAGGATGTTCGCGCTAATTGTTTCTGCGCACCCTTACTGCACACAAAATTCACACACCACGTCATGCGTCATGCATCAAGCGCGCCGGCTACATAGTCAAGTGAACAATAATAGGAAAAATGGCCATCATTATAACTTTGCGTGGATTTAATGATCTTGGACGTTCGGTAACCCCTATTTTTCTTTCAATTGGTCACTTTCTCTACCGATGTTCTATGTTTTCCGAAAAAATTAAGAAAATCTATCATGTAGACGTGTGAATTTTTTGCAAAACGCTCCATCAAATTCCGTTCATTTGACCTCGTCGTTTAGCTTTGCAGCAGTCTTAAATGCCTCTTTTAAGGGTTAATGTTTGTGAAAATGATTAATAATTAACGCCACAGATTCACTTATACAAATTATCATTATGATAGCTTGCCTCTATTGACTTATCCTTGATATTTTAACCTAAAAACCCTGGAGACCATGCTGAATTACGTACACCAATTTATCAAAATCAGACTAGTTTTCCACACGCCTTATCCCAGAAACGAAGTCGTTGACCCCCAATTTTTAGTCCATTTGTGAAACAAGTAAATCATTATCTGTCCGCAATAGAAGTTTAAAAAATTCTATCGAGTAGAAAGTTTTTCGGCAAATGTCCTTAAGACTGCTGCAGAATTGTTATCCAAAGGTGACTGGTTTTTCAAGTTTGTTTACCGAAACGGTTACCACCACATAGTCAGCATTGTCAATTTCTTGGATTCTCCTTGTTCTTTCAAGATGCTTAGATTTTTTCAGTTTAGCATTCTCCCATTTGGTTTATCTGTGGGTCCTTATCTTTTCACTAAGATTGAAAGAGCGCTTGTCAAGCACTGGAGGAGTAAAGGATTAGAATATTTACATAGTTGGATGATAGGGCCGGTACAGATCAACTCCCAAATAAGGCTACGAAGATGTCTACAGTGGTTTGTAAGGGCATTGCTTTAAGTGATATCATTGCAAATGAGGAGAAAAGCAAATGCGTACCCTCTCAGGTGGGAGAACTTTTGGGTTTTATATTGGACTTACAACATGGAATTTTTCAGGTCCCAGCAAGAAGAGAGGAAGCCCTTAAGCAATTAAGACAAACACTTTATAGCTTCTGCTGGGTCTTGCACTTGGTCCAGTGGATCGCCTTTGAACATGAGGCATCTACAAAAGTAATTAACATGCTAGGCTAATTATTGGGATAAGCCATTCTTAGTGCCACTAGACAGCCAGTAGGAGGTGCTGTTCTGGAGGGACAATTTTGACAGCAGTGGGTATTCAATCTTGTCTACTAGCCCCAGGGTGCATGTGTTAGCTTACTCGGATGCTAGAGGAGAAAGCTGGGGAGGATTTGCAGTGCAGTTTTTTGATAAAGTTGCCAGAGGTTGCTGGTCTTCTGCTGATTGAATGAAAAGTTCTACATTCCTTGAAGTGAAGGGTATTAGAATGGTGCTGGAGTCTTATTCCTAAGAAGTGAGAGCGATGGAAGTGCTTCATCAAACGGACAAAAAGTATACATGCGGAAGTTGTTTTATTAGTTAGAAGCCACAACAAGGAGCTACATCAAGAAGCAGTGGCAGATTGTAAACTGTGTAGAGAATTCAACATGCTTTAGTCCGTGGAGTGGGTGAGCAGGGACTACAATGTTGAAGCAGAGTAGTTGTCAAGGTTTAATGACCCTAATGATTACATGATAGATCCTGCCTGCTTCCGATATATTGACCAGTTGCGGGCTCCTTGCACAGTGGATCGTTTTGAAAGCTTGCAGACCACAAAATAGAAAGGTTCTTTAGTAGATACGGCAACCCATGTGAAGCAGGTGACGCAATCTCTCGGTTGAAGGAAAACAACTGGATTTTTTCTCTCCAGTACCTTATTCTACATGCTCTGAAGCACATTTCAGCTGAGGTGAAATTGGTACCTTACCTCGTTCGTTGGCCCTCAGCTGTGTGGTGGCCGCTCCTTGTCAACACAGATGGATCTTGGAGAGCCTCTTTACGGGCTCAATTACATTCCAACCTTACCAAGGGATTTTCCTAGTAGGATCTGTGGTGAGCATCGGACATTCAAACATTTCCGATTCTAGCCCTTAATATTGGCTTTCCTTAGTGGCCCAAGCAAGGATAATTTGTGGTTCAAATCACTTGGCAGTGATCCATGTGTCATTGTTAGCATTTTGGACTATGCTAGTATCTGGTATCATTGCATATGACTGTCAAGGATTACCTGTATACTAAGTGTCTTCATAACGTACTGAGATTGTTCATGTTGCCGTTATCATCCTGTGATGAGTTTTTGTCTTTGCTTTTTTAACATTAATTGGTTTGGTATTGCTGTCTGGGCGTTTTACTACAAGGCGTGTTGGCCAAAGGGGTTACTCACATGATGGGATCACCACTGCCATGTTGGCTATATAGTGCTGGCAGTTGCACATATCACGCTGCCGTGACATTTCACAATCCCCATCCGTGTTGACCTAAGGAGTTCATTGGGCGATGTGACCACTAGTTCCATGTTGGCTTTGTGGTACCGGTAGCTGATAATAAATAGTTTTATGTGGTCATACACATTGTATCATGTTCTTACCTCTAGCTGTATTGGCTGAAAGGATTACTCGTGCTACTAAAAGCACGGTATTCTACACAAGAGCATAGTTATGATTTGGCAGCCGAGGATGGTTGGGATGGAGCTGTACCTGCCTCACGTTGTACCTGTTGTTTTGATGTGAGTTATTGTGTCATGGTTGATGAAATAGCATAGATGCGAGTGTTGGAATCTCTTGTTTACTCTCCACATACTTAAATTGCAGTGCCTGATTATGACTCTGTCCAGAAGGAGGTAAACCTGGCTGTCTGGTTAAGAGAGGAGACTGAAGCAGTTGGCGAAGTCTCTGCCAGGTATTGTAGTCCAAGATAGAGCACCAAAAATAGTAGTTTGTTATCTTCGAGGGTATCAAACATGGAAAAAATAGGCTATTCAATGTAATGTCACTGCCCTACCAGCTGATCCTGGTGTCTTTGCCCTGTATTTGGTGCATCTTACCCAGCAAGGAAGTTCAGTTGCATTGCTTAACTCTACCATATATAGAGCTAGCTGGGTTCATAAGAGAAGAAGTTACCCAGAGCTGGGCGATCACCCATTGGTCCAACAGGTAGCAGAAGCTGGTAGGATAATGCTAGCCAAACCATCAAATCGCAAGATGGCTTTTGAGTTTTTGTCAAGTAAAGAAGGTTAACAACAGGCTTGGGCAAGGCGATCTTGGTGAAGTTCAAGTTGCTGCATTGTTTGCATTAGGATTTTACGGATTCCTCCGCTGGGATGACCTGAGCAGGCTGACTGTGGACAATCTGCAATTTGCAGACACTCGTCTGGCTATATTTCTTACGCTGAGGAAAAATGACCAGTTCCGTAATGATTCTTGGATTTTCAGAGCACAAAGCGACACATTCCAATGCCCTGTTCTAGTGATCGAGAAGTTCATAAAGATAGGTAGCTACGACAGTAACTGAAGGCTTTTTCATCGAATTCTGAAGACCAAGTAGAGGGTGGAAATCAAAAAGGAGTCCATAAACTAATAATAGGCTAATAACCTAATAAAGCAGGGGCTGTGGAAGGAAAGGCTTGATCACAGCCTTTATGGTATCCATAGTCATAGCTCTCTTAGAGCAGGGGGACTATCGGCAGCGGCAGTCCTGGGTATACCTGATAGGCTATTCCAACGGCAGGGAGGATGACATAGTGATAAGTCCAAAACTGACTGACCATTCAAGGCTGAGAACTGTATGGACTGTTAGGCCATTTTCTGCCAAAGTGTTAACATTTACGTCCCAGTAAAACTTTGATCAAGTGAGGTATCTAGACTGGTTACAATATGTCATGCATTTTCAATCTAGTTTTACAGTTTTGACAGTGGAGTATTGTTCAGACTTCCTCATTAGTGGCATTGGACAATAGCGATAGGTCAAGAAGTTTAAGAGTAAATTTGTTCCTTTTGTTCCGTTTCAAGTTTTTTTTGCTACTCTATGCTTTATGATGTGGCAGCCATCAGCTTGACATGGCTACCAGCAGTGTGTGAGAAAACATTCTTTCATTAATTTCATTACAACAAAAATTAAAAATCATAATAATAATAATAATATATATAATAATAATAATTAAATTAAAATAACGGTAACTGACAACCTGAAATAACCTGACATACATGTAGCTAAAAAAGGCCAGGTTGCCAGTAATTACATATGTACCTAAAAGTTTTAGTCGGTGGCTAACTAAAGTAAAACACACAAAGAAACGTTAAAAACAGTAAATCAAAAGACGGAGATTAGGAATAAATGAATAATAAGGCTGCTTTATCTTAAATAAACACCAAGTAGTCCAAAGTGGTACTGTAAGTTATCATCAATTCTTCAGCTCCAAATATGGTCAATCGTCAAAGTCAAGCATTAATATCGTGAACCAATGAACTACAGAGATTGTCTGATGTCTTCTGGGAATCATAAAATAAATTAAATTACTTACTTAATAAATGTTGATTCTCCTCATCAGGATCATATGACATGGAAGCATTAAAAACCAAAGTCCTGTTCAATCCTCTTACCACCTTGCTTCCCCCAGCAATGATTGCAACCAGAGGACTACTGGTTACATTGAAATAGCCTTGACCAACCCCATACAGTGGTGTTTCCAGCATGTCAACAGTGAGTTGCACCATATAAACACCTATTGGTAACAAATGAGGGGTGATTTGCAGTTCAGATGAGCTGTTTCTTGAAAGCACTGGCATCTCTTCTGCATATAGTTGGTAAACATTCCAGGTGAATTTGGTCCTGAGAGACAACTCACAATTCAGACTGACATCAGACTGGATTATAAAGTTGCTTGAACGGTGAATATTTGAGGCTGAAGAAACACTTGGTGATAAACTAGGGAGACTGACATTTGGGCTGTAACATGGTAGGTCTAGTTGAAATAAATATATGTTAATAAATTAGTAAAAATAGACAAGGAATTATTTTAAAATATAGTTACCTACAAAATAAGTGGAAGGAGACTAGAAGTCAACTTGACCCCTTCATTTTATCTACTTGATAACTGACTCAAGATGACTTTGAAATGTCATGAACAGTTATAAATGGCACGCAATGCATGCAGAAGCGATGACATTTAAAAATCGTTCCTAGAAGATTGGAACATAAGCAGACAAAGTGACTATAGAACGTTTGTGTTAGAAATTTTAGGGTTTACCTTTAGGGTTTCCCAACTTCAGGTAGCTTATATTTTTTACACCACACTGTTCTCCATTAAACTTCATCAATATTTCGCTCCACAAATAAGTTTAGTTCAGATCTTTCAGTCCTAATACAATGCTAATACTGTGCTCTGACAGTACTAATTCAGTTCACATCAAGACCGGCAAAGGTCCAGCCTAAACAGCGCTCACCAATACGTGAATTTTATGTAGACCCTTGGCCTATCGTGTGTGAGACTTACTTGTTGATCTAAAGTTGTATATATGGAAGATATGCTCAGCTTAGTTTGAGTTTACCTTTGAGCGTAAATTTATCCGATACTGGATAAAGCACAATTCCCACTCAAAATCTTGGCTTAAATAAGATCCTATGAACTGAAAAGGAAAACCGCAAATGACAAGTGTCTCATTCTCCGAGACTAAAGATGGGCTAGTCTCATTTACCAACTCCCAGAGTGCATTTTGCTTCCACAGAAAGATAAATCGTGCAGGAAGAAATAATTGAGGTATCACTCATCACGTAACCAAAACAATGGTCCACGCCACCTTATTGCGACAACACGTCATCGCTTAAAAAGCGTTACGTTACCAACAATACAAATTTCTTCTATTTTCAGTGTCATAATATAAATATCAGAATGGCAAACTCTTTCAAGGAACTTAAATATTGCAAAATCAACTGCCGTCTCTGCAGATAAAGTGTTATTTTAAGCACATAAACAACGTACCAAAACGATAAACGTGGAAACAAACAAACAGTATTCTCATTATTTATCTTTGAAATCAACACATTATCTTTACAGACATTGGGCGGAGCCAATTACCTCACCGTAAATTCATTTGATGTTTTAACAGTACACCCATTATCAGTGAAAGTTCGGCAAAACCATTATCGATTGTTTAATCACAACCACTCTTTCAAAGACAAAATATAAAATTTGTCAAGCTTGATAAAAAGTCTGAAAACTGCAAATGAACTGTACCATGACTTTATTATCACTACTGTAACCCGTATATTTCAATCCTACTACAATACTCATACATCCGACACTGTATAAACCTATATCCACCCCCAAATCTTAGTTTAAAAGTTGAAATACAAACACTCTGCTGATTCTACAAACAGCAAAGGAAAGCAGTGAAGGAAAAGTTCCTCTCCCTGAACTTATTAACTTCAAAATATTTCGCTAAGTTAATTACCTCACTGGAAATTAATTTGTTTTTAAAACCATATACTTGTAATATCGCCTGTGTGGCCCGCTTGTCTTTCTAAAATTGCATGTATCAAAGGTATGTTATTACGAGTTTGCCCCGAACGCAAATTTATCCGACACTGTATAGAACAAAATCCAGTCCCAAATCTTCATTTAAAAGCTGCAATTAAAAGCACTCCGCTGATCGTACAAATACCAAAGGAAAGCAGCACAAGTTTCTCTCTCTCAAATCGACACCTTATTATCTTTGAGATATTTGGCAACGCTAATTACCTCACCGAAACTTAATTTGTTGTTTTAACCGTATACTTACCATCATGTTAGGTGAAAAAGGAGGAGTGCAGAGTGCGGAGTGTGGAAAATGTGGAGTGTGGAAAACGCGGAGTGGAAAATGCTAGACGTATGCACCTACAATGTATCTTCTACAGGGAGGAAAAAGGACTCCCGAAAGGACTTCACCCTTTCCACGTCAACTTAGACTGGGATCCACCAGTACAAGCTCCTGTATCAGGTAAGGTAAGGTAAGGTAATTTATTTTACGTCAAAAGCACGGGGAGTGGTTGCCCAAGTCTCCCGAGCCAGAGGTTCATGATGAAAGTGTTTGACATACATGTTAAGAGAAATATTTAAAAAACTATATATTAAAAGATACAGCATTATTATACAATATTAAAAAACGATTAAAAATACAACATGTCTATAAAAGAATCATTTAAAACAAGAACTGCATTGGCAGCCACCAAAGTT
>Ga0126337_10000942_pt1 | contig 16505 bp, 5 predicted proteins | sample DipCmetagenome_FD_92527 | JGI IMG/M metagenome (GOLD analysis project Ga0126337, IMG submission 92527) | Coral microbial communities from La Bocana,Puerto Morelos, Mexico - Diploria C A metagenome | ecosystem: Host-associated > Invertebrates > Cnidaria > Coral | place: La Bocana,Puerto Morelos... | reverse complement strand
GTGTGTTGGTTGGTAGTGGGGGTTGTGTTGGGGTGGGGGGGGGGTGGGGGGGGGGCAGAGATGTAAGGTCGCAGAAAATGCAAGGAAAAAAAAGAACTCACCCCAGACCTACATGTACTGTGCACAAGATCGCTCAGCACTATCTGGTCGATCTCCCACAAATTTTTCTGAAACTGGTGTAATGCAACGTAATGTAAAAATGGGTCAATCACAAACGACACCAATTGAAAATAGTATTCGATATGCTTTATATAACAATTTGTTCCACTTCTTATCCTTGTTAAGTGCCATTTGAGACAAAATCTACGATTCAGTATTACCGTGTTCCCGTGAAGTTTAACGGGGGGGAGGTGGTGTGTAAGTGTGTGTGGGGGGAGTGACAATGACAGGAACCGGGAATTATGAAGAGGACTGGAGAGAGCTATACCACAATGCTCTCTGTTTCCCCTTTCATTGCTTGCGTTTATCCATTACCTCTTCACTACTGTCAGAGGGTGCTCTGCAAGTTACTAATCATTACTGGCCTGTAATTATGTACTGTAGACTTGAATTTCAATAAATATTTCATTCTTGATTCCATCAGATTCTATGACGATTCAAACTGAACCACTAGTTCATCCTTTTGTTCCACATGGAAGCCAGATAAAGAAGCATTGGCACCCTTGGCAGCCTGGATTGCCTGAAATTGAGCAAAAAAACAAAAGTCCATTCAACAAAAATATTCCTTTTCATTCTTTATTCCAAAATGCACGATGTAGTTATGTGAATTTCATAGAGACAAATTTATGAAATGTCCTTTTCAACAGAATTAGTTTGCTTTGTTCAATATTTTATTGCTACCAACCATCAAATACTTACAAACATTATGTCTCCTTGTGGTATTGGTTCACTGGCTAATACTGACTGAGGAACTTTTACTCCATTAGGGAGGTCAGAAGTGTTCTGGACGGCTGAACCACTAACAGCTGACAATTTCGACCTTAAAAATAACATTAGCAGAGATTATCAAGTCTTTTTCATACTGCATTTGTGTATAATGGTTGAGTAAGTATTTTGTACTAATTACTCAACTTAGTTCAATCTTTTCAATGATCACAAAGAGTGTGAAGTCTTTTAAGTTTTAAAGCATGATTGTAACTGATAACCATACATGTGCACATTTATGCAGAGATAAAAGCTCAACACCATGTTTTCCCAACTTGTAGCATTCTTCATGAAACGACATTGCTTGTTTGTTTCTTTTTTTTTTTTTTCAATGAATTTAGATTTCCTGCTCAAGGTTCACTTCCTAGGTTCCAAGATTTCATATGAAAACTAAAGCCACTTTCGGCCAATCTTTACAGAGAAACTGTTCATGATCAATGTTTCCATGTGTTCTAGGGTAACATGCCCTGAGGTGCATGTCAGCTTTTTGTAAGATATATGTAGCACATCATGAGAGAAAACCACAAAGAAGGCCTCAAATATAAACAATCTCAAGACTTACATGTATTGTCTTGATCGCTCCATGTATTCTGTTCTTTCTATGCTGTGAGGTTCAGTAGAAGACACATCAATCACATTGCTGTAAAAAGAACAAATGTATTGTCAAACCTGTAAAGCTTGCATCAAAATCTAAATTCAGTCAATCAAAATCTTAACCCAACCAGTGTATTTTTACACACACAGCTGTAAGAGATCTTTTAAAATAAGTACGTCATCAAAAATGTTGCTCTGGATTATTGGACTAAGGCTGAAAACAATCAGTATCACACTTCTAAAAATTAATGTAAATTACTTTTATAAATAGGTGCATGTACAGAACATGTCGACAGATGCATCAACTATGGATTGAAAGAATAGAGAATCTTAGCAGGACAGTTTGTCTTAAAATAAGGAGCCTGATGCTGTTACATTACTATGCAGGTGTTTGTAATGACTTATGTACAGCATGCATTGTACTTCAATAAAGTTTTCTTGTCAGGCAAGTTGCTCTCATATAATGACAGTCTTGATAAGCATTTAGACATTATTTTTAACAGATAACCAAAACAACATACTGTGCCGTCTGATGAAGTATTCTGCTCAATAACGACTGTTCGTCTGTTCTGGAGATTGGTCCCGAGTTATGGTTATGTGAGTCATCGCTGCTAAGAAAAAACAAGAAGTATTTGTGTGGAAAATAAATAACAGCATGTTGCATCTGTACTATTTTTGGTGGGAAGAACTAGAAAAATGACACTAAGGTAGTGGCAGGATTTGGAATGGCCAGGAGCACTAGACAGTGATTTTTTACAGCTTGTCAGCGCTAATGAAGAACCCTAAAACATTCTGGTCTCTGAGCTCCAGGCAAAGAACCTTTAGATAGTATATTGATGACAACATTGAATATTGCACTAGGTACATTGATTGCAAGGGTAGATTAAGTCTGCATATGAGAAGAGTCGCCCATCAGGCCAGAGTCTATCCTGGATTCTGTAACATAAAGCGACTAGGAGTAACTAGTCCTGAGATGGCATGCTAGCCCATCACAGGGTTACCCCCAGCATAAGTTTACTGGTACCCATTTATACACCTAGGTGGAGGGAGGCACTGTGGAAGTAACAAATCTTGACCATCCTAAGAACACAACCCAATGTCTCCTCCCAGGGCTCAAACCTGGACCACTTGATCCAGAAATGAGTGCACTAACCCAAAGGAATACTGTATAAAATTGACTTTATATTTCTCAATCCAGTCAAATCCTAATTTGCCAGGCTTAATGGGGGACACACAGAACGATAGGTGTGAGATGTGATAATTAAAAGCCCATTTGACCTTCCAAGTCCATACACTGTAGCGAGTTATCCACTTACACAGATCTTGGCCCATTAGCAATTGGTGTTGATGATCCTCCTAACAAAGGATCTCTCTCACTTGCTTGTCTCTGTGGAACATCACAAAATTACCATAGAATTTACTTGAATCCCTTCTATTTAGATAGTTATTATCCTTTTCTTTGCATGCAAAATGCTCGACTGGTAGTTGCAAACTGGATAGTAATTTACAGATGTACACTGCACTGTAGTTTAGGTTAAAACCAGTCTTGACCTAGGCAGAGAGGGGGTTAGGTGGTTCTATCACTTGCCAGGGTGAACTACCAGGCTAGTGCTGAGATATCTGAAGTGTCTTGTTGGTAGACTGATCTCCCAAACATGCAGCGCAAGTTACTATGCCCTACCAATACTATACTGCGCCAGATCATGATCATGTTATTGCTAATGAAAATCCCTTCTTTCCTTCTATTTAAATGTACAGTACAGCATCATATCCGTGCATGTTATGACTAATCGACATTTTAAAACCTAGCTTGTAGTATTTCGAGCGTATAACGTAATTGATCGGACAAGGATAGACTTACTAAATTTAGTTTTGAAGAATTTTGAAATCAAGGGCTTTTGCCTTTCCAACTTTAGAAGATGAAACTACCTACTTTACACGTTAAGACCAAATTTTATATTAAGGCAAGTAATAAGCTCATCTGAAATATATATGCTTGCAATTTATAGTTGTATCAAGAGCTAGTAATTCTCAATCAGTTAAAGTATTAAAATAACCTTCCTCAGCGGCAATAAAGATGCCACGAAAAAAAATTGCGAGTAAAACGAGTTTCAAAATGTTCATACGTGCAAATTATCAATGACAGTCACATGACAAACGAAAGAGCAAAGAACATTTACCGGACCGTCCGTATCGTCCTCACCGCTAAAACAACAACCCATACCCAACAGAGTGATCTGAACTGTTACGCTCGGCTTACTTCGTTAAATCTTTTAAAAATGTAGAGCGACACAATAATTCAAGCACGTTCAATTTCAGAATCTTGCAAAATCCCACAACTTCACAGGAAATCCAATCTGACAGGCTTGGTTACTCGGCAAGTTCACACCGCGCAAATGTCTGTGGGATCGATTGTTTCAGTTTCAAAATCAACCGCCAAATATTTAGTTTTCTCATGAGGTCGCTTGGTATATCCTGTCGATTTTAGACTGTTTTTATGTTGCTTGAACACATTTTCTGAGCTGTGTCGATTTAAAAATGAATCCAGCAAATTCCAAGTTTTTACTGAACTGGGTGAGTATCACGCGCTATTTAAGATTCGAATCCGTGGAATTCGTGTGCTATCTCTAGTTTACTGAGTTCATGATCACAACAGCTTGCTTGAAGATAGAATTTAGTATAATGTCTTGCAGCGTCTTTGTTAACATATCTTGATTACATATAACTTTAAAACAGTGTTTAGAGTCAGAGAAGTGTTCTTTACCTGGTCTTCTAATTCTTGTAGATCAACGCAAATGCTTCCAGTGAAGGTGAAAAAGTATCGGACATCAGAGATGCGGCCAGTAAAAACCTGCTTCTCAAGATCCTGCATCTAATGTAGGTGCTAAATTAACCCACATGATGAACATCTGACTAAAGTATACTTATTACTGGATATGCAGCTTATTTGCAAGGATCTGCATAGCAGCTGCATGCTTTTCTTTCTTTTAAGTTGTAAGCCAATTAATGCCATATGGAGACAAGAAGCAAAACAAGCTTGTATTGTACGTACCTGTACGTACACTGCATATGCAAATTGTGCATTCATTTCTGTATTTAGGTTATGAGAAGGACTGTTGATCAAAGAGATCAATAATGCATGTACTTGAGACACAGTTTTTTTAAAACGTGCGGTTCTAGAAAAAATCCATACCTCTCCTACAGAAGGTTTATTTTCTAAAACCCCAACCCTCTGTAAGTTCCAATTAAATTTCATACATTTCTTTAAATGTTTTAGTCTTAAACAACCCCCACACCTTGGGAAATTCCAGTTCCTTCTGTTGGGGGAGTATGGTTTCTGGAACTGTACAACTTTTTTCTTTCACGCTGTTCATATGGTTTGTTTACAAGGAGGAAAGGTGATCAGACCATGTGATTCCGTGCAGGGTATCCCCCATGCGTAGACTGTGTAGATGTAGATCACTGATTAATCCATGGGCCATCACCTTGGTCTCTTGGTGAGAATCAAAACTGGGACCCCACCACCTGTACCCACAGGTATTTTGCGCACATCAAGAGACCAAAATGGCAGCCACTCTCACTGATCGGCATCTACAATCTCACAGGAAAAGACTGAACAGTCTACCCCATGTACAACACTGGTCAACAAAGCCCCAGATTGTCTCCATTTTAAATTTGCATGTATGCCATGACTGAAGTGGTGTGTTAGTATCTGTTAGTTTATAAGTTAATTTATATCTGTCCAGTGATAAGGAAACTTGCAAGGATCTACCAAGTGACAGTAAAGCATTTGAGGTTGAACAAGTCCTGTCCTTGATCATCTCATATCTTGGAGGTAAGAAACAGTTTGTGCATCTTGTATCTTTTGTTGTATTCCACAGTTAATATACAGTTTTATAAATTTCTTACAATATCCCATTGAACCTAATCTAATCACTTTCTAGAAGTGGTCACAACTGGTCTGGAGCTTCGCATTGTTTTCTGTTTGGCTTATTGGTTGATTCTTTCTTTTTTAGGCTTTCATCGTCAGAGTTTTGAATCTGTTATAAATGATCAACTTCTGAAGGACAGAGATGAAATAGAGACAGGAAAGGTTTGTGACAGTATCTATTTTACATTATTTTGAATTTATTTTACTGAATACTCCCACCTCAGTCTGTTGGAAAACTACGAACATTTACCGTGCATTTGAATTCATTGCCAGTAGATTAGATGAGAAACTTGCCTCAGAAATAATGGATCCTGCCAGCATATAATTTGAACTGAGCTTGTACTAACAGTCATTTTCAATCAAGCATTACTGAGATCTCACCAGGGATTACCATATGAGAATCAGTGAAGATACATATATGTACAGTACCAGCATAAACTCATTGCCACATCAAAATGCTAACCAAAAACACTAGGCGGAAAAGGAGTTTGAGAAGAAAAAATGGCACACCGCGCATATATGTGAAGTTAATGTAAGTGCTTGTTCATTCACATCTAAAACATGAATTTCTATTTATGCGCGGTAAGAGGCACAAATCTCTGTATGTGACTCCATTGCATGTGACTTCTGCAAAAGAACAATAACCAGCATTGGTTTGACTCTTTTTTGCCTGGGTTTTTTATTTCAATTAATATCTTGTTCTCCAGGTTATAACACTTCTGCTGTGTGCAGCGACACAGGGTGACAATGTGGCAGTGTTTGTGGATCAGATCACTAGGCTGGATGTTGAAGACCAGTTCAGTTTTAAATTTTTGATTGAATCTGTTTTGACTGACATGGAACAAGGAAGTCTCACTGCAGGCTCTTTTGCTACAATTCTGAGCAAGAAAGGTGAGTGTGCACTGCCCATAAATGTTGGAGTTACAATTATGTGATAATTTATGCTGTTACTTTGGTTCGATTTCGATGCTACGTGATGTACATGTACATGTAACACATGTTTAGCAAGTTAAGTTTGAAATGAAGTCCTGGAATTATCGTGCTTCGGTTTCTATCTATTTTACAATAAATAGTATTTTTTAGAAGAAACATCATGTAGATAAATCTCTATTCAGATGAAATACAGTGTATAATATGGTCTTCTGGGCACTGTCAGGTGGAATAAAAGTGGATTATGTAACTGTGCCATTTAAAGGGATCCTGATCATCCAATGTAGCAATCGAGTGTTGATTCAGGGTATTGATCAACAGTCAACCCTGGATGCCTTTTTTTACAGTATGATCCAGGAAAGGATGTGGTCAAAACATAAAGATGTTAGTTTGAATATCTCAAAAAAGTGCTTTCAGCAATGATTGAAACAATGGGGGAATTGTATCTTACATACAAGGCTAAAAAAGTTAAAATCTTATGTAATTTCCCGTTGGGAAAAGTTTGGAGACATAAGAAATAACTTGTTTGTTCTCCAAACTTTTCCCAATGGGAATTACATAAGATATATATGCATGCATGCAGACGGTCATTTTTCACCCTGATTATGGCAAACAGCTGAAAATGTTTGGTTTAAACTTTTTTAATTTTACAATTTTTAACTTCACTTTTTTAGCCTTGTATATAAGAAACATTTTATAGAGCGAACATTATGGACATCAATCATTCAATGGGGGAATTCTTAACACATTTCTGGAATAACCCTATTGAATGTGTTTTCTCCTTCATTGATTTCAGCAAATTTATCAGAATGTCAGAAGTTGGAGCATGATGCTACGCAGATTCCTTCACCATTAACTGTCCAATCACCTATTGAAGCTTTCTTCACCAATTCTCCATTGAAATCCCTTGTGGCATCTCCACAGTTACGCAGCAAACAGAACCAGGTAGTAGATACTGGAACTTGTTTCTATCATTACCTTTTTCTTGACGACTCTACATTCAAAACATGAATTGCACACAATTACAGATCTGCCATTTCTTGAAAATTAACATAACTGTGCAGCAGTGAAGAACTTGTTCAGACAAGTAACTTTCATATGGTGTTATTTCACCCTGGCAGTTGATGTTGAACAAACTGCAACAGAAAGTTGCAAAGCTTCAGTCCTCGCTGGACTTACAGATGCACATGCAGTCTGAACTAGAATCTGAACTCAAGGAGAAAAACAAAGAGATCGATTCAAGAGGTAATGAAGAGCATATCATTAACACTTGATTTTGATTGGTTGATCATACAAACTGCAGCGTGCGTACATGTATATGATATGTTCCATCTTGTACAACTTGCCTTGCATAGGTACGATTAATGGCATGAAACCTTTTTTCTATACAATGTGACTGCACACATTTTAAAAGAGAACATTTTTATTTGCAGTAAAAAGTGAGATACTCTGTTGTCTGTTAATACAGGTCTAGTAATCATTCTCATAGGCAATATTCATTTGTAATCAGCTTTAAATCTACTATTTCTCTTTCAAATAAATGTGAATTGTTTCATTTATAGATGCCATGATTATAGATTTACGAAAGGAGATCACAAAACTGATGTCCAGTGCTGATGAATTAGAACTTATGAGACATTTCAAAGATGATTTTGAAAAGACAGACAAAGAGAATGCCAGGTAAAAACTTTACCACTACATGTATGCTCACTAGATTATGACTCTGATTATGATTGTCAATACTGACTATCTGGGAAAAAATTGTTGACTATTAGCCGATTCAGCAAAGAATACATGGGCTAGTTTAATGGATCATGCATTGTCTACTTGTCTTTTCATTCTGACAAACCAAGTAAAATATGAACGCGAATGTGTTTAATACAGGTACTTGTTATTTTAAGAGGTCCAAAGTGTAAGAATCTCCCAGTGGGTGCACCTTCTTGTACATCCCCACCCCAAGATCATTCCTTCAGCTTTAGTTGTATGTTCACCGCCTACTCCTGAAGTTCTGCTGCCTACTCCACTGAATTCTTATTTAAAACCCTGGCTCAGAGAGGTATTCCCAGAAAAATTTGGTAGGGGTGCAGCTTGCTTCCCAAAACGTCACCCTATTATAAAGGGAACCTCCACTATTTTAACAAATATCACCTAAAACGTTTCAAATGCACTTATTAGAAGATCTGAAAAAAAATGTCTTCCAACGATCAGCACTATTGCAATTTTCCCCACTCTATTTTATGGCCTGACCAATAATTCGATACCCTACACTATATTTCTGACCATTGTGCCTGTCACAGTTGTCCTAAACATAATTATGAAGGGCTTTTGTTGATAGTCTTATTGAGAATGTTATACATCTTTGAACATTAATTTCTTTGCCGTTCTGCACAACAACAACCTGACTAAGTTTTGCATATTTTGGAGAACGGGAACGACGGCGGCTAATTTTTCGAATTTTCATTCGGAATTAAACGCTAGCGTTGTACATATTTAGCTTGAGAAAGTTCTGATACGAATAGGCACACTGAACAGATATCTAGACAACTGCAAAATTCAAAGACATAAAGGCGTTGTTATGAGGCTCGCTGTGGTCATTGCTTCAGCTCTCTAATGTTGCCTTCAGAGGCCCATGGAAGAAGTGAAAATAAAAAGAGAAAAGAATTTTTAGAACAAGCCAAAGCAAAAATGAGCACAGTGAAAATGTTATTTCACCTTTACTTTCTTAGCGTTAAATTTTTGCCAGTTTTTTTCCTTACTTTTTACTTGCCCAGGCGAAAGTTGCCTCTTGGTCTCCAAATAAGGTTATTTAAATTTTTATGTAGTAACCATGTGATTGTTTTCACAACCTTCAATACCAATTTCAGATGGCAAAGTACCATTATTGTATTGAGAAACTGGCTTCTGATGCTTTGCTTTATTGTGCAGATTAAAGCAAAAGGTGATGGAATTGCAAACATTCCGGCAGCAGTGTGGGGATCTGGAACAGAAAGTTGCTGTTTTCATGCAGGAAAAGGAACAGTTTGAAAACGAGGTAAGAATGGTGATTTTATTTCACACTGCATTATCGTGGCAACTGACCAAGTACATTTGTACTGTCTGCCTGGAGTGTAGAACAGCGATCACTCGTGATATTGTTAATGTTAATGAGTGGTTTTTAATGGGCTCACTCACAGTATTTTGTCCACGTGCAAAATAATCTCTTAATTTTCAAAAATAGTAGATAGAAAAACACCGAAGAGATAACAAACCATAAAGAAACAAGTATGGTTAAGGATTGATAAAATTAACACGGATTACACACGACAAATTTTGAATATGCTTAACTTTTCAATATGCGAAAACCGTGATCCAGGTCCTTCAACAAAAAAGGCGTTGATAATCTTTTTTCCGCCAACGACAAAAATCCTGCCTTTGTTTTCCGCTTTTCTCCGCCAAATATAACGCGCACGACACTTTGTCAGATTTTTGGCCAAACTTCAGAATACACGGCCAATTTTTGGTTACAGTTCACATCTGTAGTCTGATTGTAGTGTAGCAGAGCTTCGCTGTACACATTCCTACCTTCTAGTAACTGCAAAGGTTTTTAACAGAGGTCTTTTATTGATCATCAGAGAGTTGAAACAGAGCGGTTAGAATCCAGTGTAGATCGCTACAAGCAAAAAATTCATCACATGGAGTTTAAAACTGGTGAGCTTGAGGCAAGGCTGAACAGAAAAGAACAGATGATCACAAAGCTTGAAAACGATTTAAGAGAGGTCAGTTTTTGTTCTGTTGTTGTCTTTTTCTTTTGGTGTTTTAAACGGTGCGATGCAAAATACACGCGTGATTTCACCAGAAGCAGTCGACCATCTGTTATAACCAGGGAGGATTTAAAAACCTACTTTGTTTTTGTTTTGTCCAGGCATTGAATGCAGCGTCAAACTCTGCACAGATGAAGACAGAGACGCGACGAGCTCAGGCAATTGAAGTTGATGATATAGTGCTGGAAGACAATCAATCATGTGACACCGAAGGTAATAACTGGCAATAGTGAATATACTGGTGCAACTTTCCTCAGTCCCCTCGCATGCTCCTCTCGTTCTTCATTTCGTGTGTGGTCTTTTTCGCATTTTAGTAGAATGGAATATAGGTGTAATGAGATGCTCTTTTAAAAACTATTCCGACAATCTGAATTTCTAAGTCAAAGACTGAAAATAAGCTCATGGGCTGTGGCGTTCATGATACGAAATGATTTTTTAATGATTTTTTTTATTTTACAAAATAGAACCTTTATTTTGGATTTTCATAAATTATGCTTTATTAATAATACTGGATGATCAAGGATGATTCTTTTTTTGTTCGTGTGTAGACGATTCGCTCAGCCATGTTCCAATAGCCTCAGTCAACATAGACAGCCGCATTATCGAGCTTGAACTAGAGAAAGCCCGTTTGGAATCACAACTGTCCACTGCTGTCAATCAAGACGAATTCCTTGCGCTCAAAGAGACTCTGGAGGACACCAAGGAAGCACAGACGTCTTACAAGGTAAACCGCTGACCTCTGCTCGTTCTCCTGGCAGTCAAAGCCAAATTGTTACAGCTAGATTATTCAAGAAACGAACGTATTTCATTTTGGACGTTGCGATTGGAAGCGTAATGTTCAACCGATGTGCTTTTTTGGTAATACACTTAGACGATTGCTTCATGTACTTACATAGACCTGGAAAAAAGTCTGCTTAATCTTTGAAGTAGATGTTATGTAGCTTTGTTTGGCCTACATGTATTACAACATGGCCTATTGCAGCATTTTCCGGCAAAGAGCCTTCCAGCAAGAGGGGTTTTTTTTCGTGCGTAATTCGCCCGCGCACAGCTCCAAGACTGTCACCTGCAAGTAGACTGTAGAGTGACTTAATGGCGTAATATTACTTCATGTCATCTTTCTCCGTCGTCTATCTTTCTTTTCTTAATGTTTTCTTTTTTTTTTTTTGCCAAAAGGAAAATTACGTTACTGCCATAAGTAGAATTCAGGAGCTGGAGGAACAGCTTGCGGTTGAATTAGGAAAAAGGTAAGGTTTCTCAAAATGTGTCAGCTCTCAGTTTCAACCGCGTCGCCAATACGAAATCTTCAGCAATCTGCCATTTTTCTTGATGTTAGTGAACAAAAGGACGAGCAACTTAAGAGCATCCAGGAGCAGTGTTTTCAAGAAGTGGAAGAACTGAAGACAGTTCTGATGAATGAGCGCTCGCTTAAAGTAGCACTGGCTGAAGAGCTTGATGTGAGAGAGAAGAGACTGCAACAGACCGCTGTGGAAATTCAAGCGCTTTCGAGTTTAAAAACAGGTCTGGAAGGCAGCCTCCAAACAAGCAATACTCGAGCAAATGATGAAAAAGTTAAATTCGACAGGGAGATGAGTTTGAAGGAGGATGAAATGGACAAAATGCGTGAACAGATACAGCGTTTGGAGAAAGACTTGGAGATTAAATTGCAGCAGATTCGAGCTTTGGAACAAGACAGGGATCGTGTTAAAGACGCGTATGAGCAGATGATGGCTGGTGTAAAAAGTGAACTGGGTGAGTTTGTTTCGGCCGGAATAGTACTTAATGGCTGTTTTATTTTTCCTTTCCCAATTATTATATTGCTGGAGGTTGAGAGGACTCAGTCTACACGCTATGTTGTCTGCAGTAACATGAAAATATCTATCATAGTTCATGGTTCTTCCCTACGTTTTCACATGAAGGACATCTGCTGCTGTAGTCCTTGCTGTTCCTTGATAAGTCATAGCCTGGTGCCCTTGGTGTCCTGTGAGTACAAATGTAGGAAATTGACTATCACAGCCATTTTCTTTTACTCTCAACCTGGACGGCTTTTCGTTCTTATTTAAATGTTTAACATACATTTTGAATTATTCATGTTGAGGTTTTTCAGAGCATTTCTTCGAGAAAACACATTTTGATTCCAGCAACGTGGTGTTAAACGATATGCATTATTGTGTGCATGGTGAATAAATGAACAAACAAACAAACAAATGAATTAATAGAAACTAATATATGACCCTTTTTCCTGACTCCGTTGTAACTGATAAGTTTCATTTCTTTTTCGTGGACAGATTTAAAGATCAATAGCATGGCCGAAGATAAAGCTGCGACGGTCACTCAATTTCGTCTGAGAACACAACAACTTGAAGAAGAGCATGAAAAAATGAAGGAAGAATTTGCCAACAAGCAGAAAGCCATGTTGGAGGAAGCAGAGATAAACGCCGCAAAGATTCAGGAAGCTTGCGACGCCGACCGCGCGGCGTGGAAAAAGAAATTTGATCAGCTTTCAGAGGAGGTCATGAACGCGCGCAGTGAGATGTTTGAGAACTCAAAAAAGCACTCGGAAGAACTGATCGAGGTACGAAAGAAGGCGAGGGAAACAGAGGAGCTGTTAGACAAAGAAGCTAGAAAAAACAGAGAAGAGAAGGTGAATTTGGAGACCCAGCTACTGAAAGCTAAAAGCACTGTGGCTGAACTAGAGGTGGAAGTTAAACGCGGAGAAGCGACCAAGAAGGAATTGGAAGACGAAAGAAAGAAATGTGATGAGCTGAAAGGAAGGTGCGAAAGTTATGTTGATAAAGTGGAAGCTTTAGAGTTAAGTTCAGAGCAGCTAAAGAAGGAAGCAGAGTCTGAAAAAGAACTTGTAAAGAAGGAGATGCAACAGCTAATGGAAGCGAACAGAAGAGAGGTGGACACTGTTCGCCAAGCATTGGAAAATTTGAAAAAGGATTACAATGAGCTGGAGATAAAAAGAAAGGAAGAAATTGAGAAGATACTACAAGAGGAAAAGGAAATTAAAGATGGGTTAGCTCTGCAGATAAAAGACCTGGAAAATACAAGTAAGGAAAAGGACAAACGGATTGAAGATCTCGAGACATCGTTGAAAGAATTAACGGAAAAAAAGAACAAACACGTGGAAAATCTAGAGACATTGTTAAAGGAGTCACAGGAAGAGGAGGTTAAACAGGTCGAAGAATTAAAGAAATTGTTAAAAGACGCACTGGAAGAAAAGGAGAATGCAGTTAACGGGATGAAAGCCGCTAGAGTTAAGTGGGAAAATAGACAAAAGGAACTTCAGGCGAAGATTGAGGAGCTTGAGGGTACCTCAGAGGAGATGAAGGAGGCAGAAGTCGCATTTGGCGAACTGAAAGATCATATGCTGGAATTACAAACGGAGAAAGATCGCTTGGAGGAGCGAGTCCAGGAGGAAAGCCTCATCAACAAGAGGCTTGGAACAGAAGTACATTCTCTAGAAGCGCAGCTAACTCATGCTGATCGGCAAATTCGCGAACTGAAGCTTGATTCCGCTGATAACAAGAATAAAATGGATTCGCTAAGAAGGAAGACAATTGGTGGAGATAAAGCGCAAAGGTACATTCAGGAGGTGTTCGAGGAAGAGGACAGCTCCACGGACTCTGATGAAGGTCCACCACTAACGTTAGATGACTTCGCAAGTTCTGTGGGAGGAAGTATGAAAGCTCTAGCCCTCCCGCACGACGCTTTCAATAAGTCGAACAGATCTCTTACCAGTCTTAACTCGGCCTCAAGTTCAAGCCTGAGGCCTGGTGTACAGACTCGCGCCAGTCGCCGCCAGAGTGCTATATACATGCGCGGGAACACTCCGCCTGAGAGACGCACCACAAACAGTGCCGCGTTCTTTATCCTGGGTGACGGTTTGCGACCGGAAATGGAGCAAGACGCCGAATACGACTGGACCCGACTGGCCGAACTGCAGCGTCGGAACGCGTCGTGCCTGCCTCATCTGCAGACCTCGTACCCGGTGGAAACTCAAATGCAGCCAGACATCTCCGGGCAGGAAGATGCCCTGAAGACGGGAAGAATGTCCTTGGATGCATCCCTGACTAAAACGTACAACACACGCAAGCGCAAATCGGAAGAAAGTGCCTCGAATATGTTCAAGACAAAAAACCATGGCGGTTCAAGTTTGCCGAAATCCAAGTCTGCTCCCAACATTACGCCAGCGAAGCAGCCTCGGTCCCAGCGACTGGTTACGGCGATGCAGTCAGCTCTCGGTTCCCTCCGGTCCCGCTCGAACGAGAATCTAGTTCACGAAGCTCCTCAAGATGATGAGAATTCCTCACGGAGGGAGAGCGTCGCCTACAACATCGAGATAACGCCCCCAAAGAAGGAAAAAAGCGGGATTGCACGGCGTCGAACCATCGCGCGGTCCACGGGAACGAGTCGGCTGCTCGGTGAAAAGACAAAAGATTCCTTGAAGAAGTCAAAAACCCAACAGTTGAGAATTGATGTAATTCAAAGAAAGCCACTCAGGCCGCGAGAAGTGAAAAGAAACGTTAAATAGCGATACTTAGTTTGAGATTGAATAGTGAATTGTAAGGGATTTTCAGAGCTACAAGTTGAGAACTACAGGTAATGGCAAGTTGTCGTTTAAGTAGCCGGTGATTTTTACACCCGTATAACCAATCAGAAAATCGCCTGTTTTCTTATTTCCGATGCTTGCACAGCAAAGCTAAATGTAAATTAGTTTATTTAATCACAAACGTTTAGTTTAGTTTTGAAGCTTGGGAACAAGCAAGACCCTTGTGTTGTCATGCTAATCACACGTTGAGTATGGCGGCAATAATTTTTCGATTTAACACGAACCTGTAAATCACTTCTTTTGACTGAGGTCGTCGCTGATAAATTAACGAATTCCTGATTTTACATAGCTTATAAATGAAATACCTTTCCATCTAGTTTTATGAAAAATAAGATTAGTAAGCAACTGGTAACAATATTTTTTATTTCAGCTTTGGAAGAATTCAGGGCCCCCGTCTTTTGCACCATTGTATATAATGACTGACTAAGCTCCTCCAGTGAGGCAAAAGACATTTTTTTTACGAGTCGAGTTGAAGTTTTGTAGATATAAATTGAGGGGAAGGATTTTTTCCAATGACAAGAATACAAATTTGTACACTTAAGCTGCGTGTGCCTGTTCTCTTGCATTCGGGAGACTTTTTCACGGCATTGACCTTTCACAGATTTTCATAAACTTTTTCCTTGTTTTCCGCGAATAATTATCGCATAACTATGGTTATTAATAATAATATTTAGGGAAAAAAACATCTTGCGTGCTACACTCGACAAACTTAGTATTGACAATCAGATTGTCCGTGTGAAAACTTCGCAAAAGTTGTCACCTTGCATCCGTTTGTTTGGGAACGCCAACTCTATTATTTAGCAGGGTTGCTCCAGCTCAGGGAATGGTCAGAGAAAAACAATTCTTCTTGGTCAGGGAAAAGCCAAGGAATTTTATTTTGAGTCAGAAAATTGACATTTTGAAGAAAAGTCAGGGAAAATTGAAATAATTTTATACGGCTGATTTTATACTGTTGACGGCTAGAATAAACATTTAGAATCGCTGTTATCTCACGATAATTTTTGAAGAAGAAAACATTTGTTGAAAACTATCACTCTTAATGAACGAGTGCAAGAAGAAACCGCTATTAGTTCTGACATTTTGAATTTCTTTTGTCAGGGAAATTTACTTTTATCAGAGAAAAGTCGAAATTTGAAAAGGATGTTTGGCAACCGATAAGGGGCTTCGGTCAATTCACAAAATTGCTAATTGCCCCAGGTTAACAAGACCGTCAAAGTGTGTTTCAGACCTAGATGATTATTCAACAGAATATTCCCTTCTAAGCCCTCCTTTATCAAGTGGCTCCGCAAACCGCCTCATGTCAAACCTCTGACTGAAGCGCTGGCTTAGACACGGTGATGAAGTAAGAGGAATTGATACTGAAATCGAATTATACCTTCTTTGATCTATCAGGAACATTTCAAAGTACTGTTTGTTCCTAATTTCTGAAACAACGATGTCTTTGAGTGAAATGCGAGATACTATACGGTTCAAATGCCACTTAGCATAATATAGTTCTTAAACTCAAAACAAATTCTTTAATATCTTTCAGAAAGCCGAACGTTGATTTCTCTAAGTTAAATTACTTTTGCCCTGAAGATAGAATTGAGCGTAACACAATTCCGGTTAAAAGATCTTTTTATGAAAACTGGCAAAGGGTTTCCAATATTATTTTCTCAGATTAAAATGTTGTATGTATTTATTTTCTTTCGATATTTTAACTATATACAGT
>Ga0126337_10000939_pt1 | contig 16521 bp, 5 predicted proteins | sample DipCmetagenome_FD_92527 | JGI IMG/M metagenome (GOLD analysis project Ga0126337, IMG submission 92527) | Coral microbial communities from La Bocana,Puerto Morelos, Mexico - Diploria C A metagenome | ecosystem: Host-associated > Invertebrates > Cnidaria > Coral | place: La Bocana,Puerto Morelos... | reverse complement strand
TGTTGTTGTTGTTGTTGTTGTTGTTGTTGTTGCAGTGCCATGCTGTAACTTGTAGTGGTAGAGCTCACACGGCTCATCGCCAAACCCGGAGCCTCCCGCCGAGTCTGCTGCTGCTGCTGCTGCGACTGGAACATTCCTCGTGGTCTTTGCAGTTGCTGTTGTTGGGGATGTCGTCGCTGGTTGTGCGACAGTGGAGGCGGCTGCTGCTGCTGCTGCTGCTGTTGCCGCTGTTGCTGGTAACCTGCCTCGTTTGCGTAAGAGTACGGAGGTGGTGCGGTAGTGCGAAGCTGTGACGTAGTTTGACCCTGAGTGCTCGAGGCGACCGTGAATTGCGCTGCAGTGGGCTGGGTAGGCAGGAGAGGTTCACCCTGCGGTTGTTGTTGTTGATTTCCTTGGATCTGTTTCAACAGTGTTATTAATGAAGCCGCCACTTGCGGCTGACTTTGAAGCGCAGAGAGAACAGTCAATAACACCTGCATGATTTGCTGGTTCTGTGAAGTGTTTGACAAGAACTGCCCAACAAATTGCCCGACTGATGGGTTCATTTCTGAGCCCTGTAGCAGCTGTTGTTGTTGAAACGCGTTAGACGTCGCTGCCCCGACCTGAGGCGTAGCAAATCCCAGACCGTTTTGCCCGGTGGACCCTTGGAAAGCTTCAGCACTTGGCATGTTACCCCCAAACATCAGAGCATTCACTTGTGGCACTGCAGAAAAGGACTGCAGAAGAGCCTGGGACAGGTCGTTAGCTCCAAGGGAGTACGCGCCGGATTGGGATGGAACACTTTCTTGTCCGCGCGCGGACTGGTTCGGCTGTATACCGACTTCTCGAGGGGCTAGCAGAGGAGCGGAAGTAACGCTAGTTGTAGCAGTAACTGAGCTGCGATCGCTTGTCCCAGGGAATGCTTGTACAAACTCTTGATTTGCCACCGTTTGACCGGCAGTACTGGGTTGCCAAGATCGTGGTGTCGCTGCCATAGTAGCTTGTTGTTGTTGTTGTTGTTGTTGTTGATCTCGTTGTGTGCCAGTCGAGAATGGCTGCTGCCACATTTGTTTAGAGTTTGTTTCTACTCGCCTAACCTTTGGACTTGCCCGATTTGAGGGACTGGCCGCGTTTCGCTTTAACATAGATGCGCTACTTTGTACCTCGTCGATGTGAGCGTGCTGCTGTAGATCCAACTGAGCGTCTACTGTTATCAACTCAAGCGCGGATGAACATTGCTGTACTTGCAATTCACCTGGTTGATTTTGTGGTAAGGAGTCAATACTATCTACAACCATTCCATCGCTCTCAATCTGCGCCTGCTGTTGTTCTATTGGCGCTGTGTCCATAAAATCGTCAGCCGATTTGGCAGTACTTGCCTCACCCTCCTTCTGTTCATCTGCTCTCTTGTCCATCAACACCTTAAAATGGCGCTGGTACCGCCGCTCAGCGGTCTGGATCTGCACTTCAAGTTTACGACTGATGGACTCTAAGGCAAGCTCCTGTTCTTCGTGCCTCTCGGACAAGTCCTTGTTCCTCTCAAAGTAACCAGCGCATTTCTCTTGAAGCTTAACTGGATCTACAAACAGCTGCGACTGAAGGTTAAGAATCATGTGCTGTTGGATTTCCTTCAACTGTTCCTTCTGTTTGGTAACAGCCTCTAACAGCAACGAGTGCTTCTCCAGAAGTTGGTTCTGGAGCAGACGCTGCGCTTCGCGAAAACTGTCGAGTTCTTCAACAGTCGTAGGGAGGTCCTGTTAAAAATAAAATTGTTTGATATATTGCCTGCGTTTTCAAGCAGAGTATGCAAATACCACTAAGGGTAGATTGTGATAATTGTGGCTCGCGGACGCTTACCTTTGTGTTCTTCCCCACAGATTTTCGAGAAAGAGAGAGACTTCTCGCAGTCTCCAACAAGGGAAACGTGTCCACGAGCAGAATGACAAATATATTCTCAATTTACAACACTGAACGAACTATCTTAAAAGAAAATTTTTGAAAATTTGGCGAAATCACATGAGGATTATTCTTGAATATCCTACAGTTTTAGAAGAGTCACGTGACACGTTTAGATCAATCATGTCCCGTAAAAAGAGCCTAACATATACCCTATGCATAAATGGCTGTCAATTAAAAATTCTTTTGTAAGTATTAAAATTAGCCCAACTAACCTCGTTTTTGAGTTGATAATTCAAAAGGATTTTTATTCACAAACGAGGCTAGTTGGGCTAATTTAAATGCATACAAAAGAATATTTAATTGGCAGCCATTTATGCATAGTGTCTATTGTCTTTAACGTTGTATTTTGCTGCAATCTACCTTTCTTTGCTTTGGATAATTTTCCCCGTAGAGAAAACGACGGTTTAACGTCGCTGTCTCGAACTCGAATCCGTTTTCCTTGGATATGCAGTTATTTGGTATCGGGTATCTTGTACTCCCGCCATGCTCAACTACTTTTCGTTTCCTTTTATGGGGCTCAGTCATGATAGTTTATTTTGGCCACGAAGAAAATTACTTTAAAATTGAAGGAAGTTTGAAAATAATAATTTTCTAAGATTAAAAAACTCCAAAGGGATAATAATAAACCATAAAGGAACAAGGATGCTTATGGATGGAGAAGATTAACACGGATTGCAAGCAACGAAATGAAAAAAAAAAAAATTGGCTAAACTTTTCAAGATGCGCAAAACGTGACGTAGCTTAACGTGACGTAGCTTCAAATTAAAGTTCAAGAAAGCGAGTTTTAACTAGGAGGGTACATAACAACAACAGTATCATCGTCATCATCATCATCATCAAAAACAACAACAGCAACAACTAAAAAAATACACATACAAAGGATTCTTGATCCATGTCTTTTCCTTCGCTTTCGCCATCTCTGCTCAGTGAATCATTCACAGAACTCTTGTTAGGATTGGGCACAGCTGTTCCTACACACAAAAACAAAGTGAATGTTTTCAGCTTATCTCCCTAAGTTAGGGCCTGTTAACATGGAGGGAGGGTGTCCCGGCTAACCGGGTTACCCGGCTAGAAGAGTTGACACATAGCCCGCCTTTACATGCAACTCATCTAACCGGGACCGTGAGTGGGCTGCGTGGGCTATCTTTTGAGCGGCCGCTAAGCACAACAAACAAAATGGCCGACTGGTTACTTGACACCTTATTTCAGCTTCCTGTACGGGCACGGGTCTCTTCTCTGACTGAGACTAATCTATTACATTGATCTCTTCAGATTGACTGTCATTCTGTTCGGCAGATAACACTGGCAAATAGTAGTACGAAAAAATTCACCCCGCGCCGCCATGTTTTCGCGGTTTATCTCACCTCGGCTAGCCGGGATATCCCAGCACGAAACGTTTACATGGTAAAAAGCTATCCCGCCTAGGCGGGTGGCCCGGGCAACTAGACAGGGTACCCCGGGTAGGTGGGCTACCCTGTCTAGCATGTAAACGCTTCAATGCCTTTTCTAAAGAAACGTATGAGACGTTAGCCCTCCCAGGGTAGCTCGGTTAGCCAGGGCACCCTCCCTCCATGTAAACAGGCCCTTAAATAATCCTCTAGGAACAAAAACTGCGACAAAAGATGTTCGCTATTTATGGAAGCAGAACCCCGAATGATCATTCTGTTTCAGATTTGGTCTGTAGCATAATTATGCCCGTTTTATTCCAACTTGGAGGTAACACAAAACTTCTTCACTCTGAGCTTTAATATCTAGATTCAAGGTGACTACTGGACAACTAACATAATTATCGCATTTTGTTTAAAAAATAATTCTGCTGATTGAACATTTATGTTGAGATGCAGTTCAGATTTGGTCTGTACCTGATTATGTTCGTTTCACTCAAAAAGTAGCACAAAACTGATTAAATTAATTCTTCATCTAGAGTAAGAACTGTTTAGTCAGAAAAAACTTGAGCAATAACTCATCTTTTGACCTACTCAAGAGTCTTATCGGGCCGCCATTTTATTAATATCACGCAACGCATAAACATGGAAATTCAAACGTACTCTATTACATAATAACGAACCCTGGAGGGTGTTTCATCTCATGAAACTAAAACTTTAGAAGGCTTTCCGTCGGTATATTAAACCACACGCGCGCAATTACACCTTTGGAATTTTTCACTCCTGTTGTAAGCTTCCTAGAGGACAAACGAAATATATTTGTCTGTGTCCAGCGTATTGAAGAATGGGTAGCCTGCAGTGCAGGCGTATTTGGGGCGCGTGAGTGCACATTTTCGTATTAGGCCGCCATCTTGGTCAAGTATCACTCTCCAGTCGAAATACTGTGAAGTAAAACTTTTTCGCTGTTGCCTGAATTAAGCTCACGGCCCATTATTCGCTATACAAAAAGATGTTTTATTTACCGTTTTGCAAAATATAATTCTTGACTCTGTCAAGGAACGGTGTTTAACCATCTGCTTTACTTGCACAAACTTAAATAAACCTGATGCAGATAAAGCGCGGACTTACTGTAAATCAAATGCAAGTGTGCTCGGCTAATCAGCCGTGTAATATCACCCCCCGGATTTTCTTCGGGGGTGCTGTACTAAAACTTGCCTATTTTAGCACATTTAAATCAAAACGAATCACTAAAGCAGAAACAGAGCCCAACGGCGTGCGGCATGTATCAACTTTGATGACCTTTATTAGAGAATGTATCAGAGAACGTAATGGGAGCTCGTTGCAACTATGTACTGAAGTAGGCCGCCATAGAATTCCTCTGCAGTTTTGCTTTGTTTTGCCGTTTTTTTTTTTTCATTCCCATCAGATATGCTTTCATTTGCAGCTGTGACAGCAAACTATCGTTTCAAATAAAACCGGTATATTTTGTCATTTGTCTCAGTGTTTTGTTTCTTTTTTTTGTTTATTTTATTTTCTTTATTTTCTTTATTTTGTCATCTGCCGTTAACTCGAAGGCTTCTTGATTTGCCTGGAGGGGTGAACGGAGTCAACTGTAGTTTGTACAATCTGTTGGGCAACGTAACATGGTGGAATGTTATCAGACAACTGATTTTCGTTTCGCTGTTTTTATAAATGTTCTGCTTTAATTTGATTGCATATTGTTCGAAAATTCCGCGTCCTTCCAAAAAAGAAACTGCTCACCGCTTCCTGTTCACCAGACAATTCAGCAGAACTTTCCCAATATCACTGTTCGTTGGGTTGTCACGATTAGCTGTGTCTACTTCAAAACTCCCAAAAATTATACGTCCTGGCTCAGGTTCTCCAGAAAACGCAAACTTTGGTAATGTCCGCTAAGAAATGTAAAAATATATACAGCACTGAACCATTCTTTTCTTAAACGTACACGTTGCCGTCCTGGTTAAATGTTCCCTCCTGAGCCAGAGGACTCAATCCACTCGTAGACAAAACAACCCGTCTGTCACTGAGTACACGTGCACAAACCATTTTACACGCCCAACACGTGTTTTCAACTTAAACGTGAGCGACGTTGCACGCGTAATCGAGAGACTTTTGAGCCATTGGGCACTGAACCAATTAATTCATCGCTGCGACTGCGCAGAATTAAACGCAGTGAGCCGATTTGAAGATGACGAAACAGCAATGGGATGTGAGCATTTTTGAGGCACAAGCCAACGTCTCCACTGCATTTTTCTTGGGACCAAAATCAGGTATCACATTTAATTTGCTTTTTTTCGGAAATGATTTTCAAACCCGAGCTTGGATGGCCCGTGCGATCGCGGGATGGTTTCAGTTTGCAACAGCTTAGAGAGCTAGATATACAGTTGAACGAATTCTCGTCTGGGGTCCATAAAATATCATTTGTTAACCAACCGTTAGGGAGGTCAATCACATCGGCAATCCTCAAGAACAAATGAAAAACAAGGAAAGATTACTGCAGCCATGTAATGCTCAACAAACTGACGAAGTATGTCGCCTAGACTAGAGCAAGATATTTCTTTATTTTGCGAGTTTGCAGTTGTATTTTTCTGTACGCAAACCTCGTCAGAACACGAAAATTAATAACAGATGGGTGCGTAAGGGTTATTTTTGGTGCGGAAATATTTCTTTTAACCTGCGGTATTGCGGTTTTATAAGACTAAGTTCAGTTCAAAATGTAGTGCTGATTCTGTCGAATTGCGACCAAAAAGTGTGTTCCGAGTTCGTTTTCTGGGCACGTATTGGTGTACCACAAAAGTACACCAATACACCAATATGGCGTTTCCATACTGGGCTCTGTAAATTTCTGCGAAACATTTCGACCAATATATCTTAAGTTTGGGAAGACGCACAGACTTAAAACTTGGAGAGGTGTCTTCTCGCTTTATTTCCTATAACATCACAATTTGTTGACTTTATCCACTGGATGGTTTTCGATTTACTTTTTTATTGCTTGACAGTCAAAACGACCCATTGATGACGTTATCTGGTGCATTTGTAACTACGGTTGCGTTATTTTGGTCAATTTCGATGCGGTATTGCAGTTTTTTATGTTTTTTTACGCGGTTTTGCGCTTTTCGGAACCCCCCTTATACCCCCTCATCACACAAACTTTCAATAAAACACGCAACAACAAAAAAAAAACCTTTACTGTGTTTTCATGGTCGACAACATGGTTCGATTTGGCGTCGGTGATTTCCAGATTTCGTGACAAAAGGCGCGGAAGATTTTTCCGGTAACGCGCACTCACCGCCGCGTGAGATGATATCAAACTGGAAGTTTATGCGCTCGCCACGACGACAAAGCCAACAAAAAGCTCGGATTGCAACAGATGCCGTTAAAAAACCATCTTTAGTATGTCATTGAACTGTTTTTCATTGGCGAACAATTATTGTAAACAAATCAACGGTGTGGCCATGGGTACCAAAATGGGACCCAGCTACGCTAATCTATTCGTAGGCTACATTGAACACTAATTTTTCAATCAATACAACGGCTCCAAACCTGAACTCTACGGTCGCTAAAATGAAGACTGCATCGGCGCTACTTCTTCTACCAGTGAGGAACTCAATCAATTCAGTTTCAACTACTGTCAATTCGTTTCATCCGACTCTTAAATGTACCTGTGAAATTTCCGATAGTATACGGCATACGACTTATGTACCACAGTGCACCACAAACCCACAGATTTTTATCGTTATTTGTTGTATTCATCTTCACATACATCACATGCCAAGAATTCCATTCCTCATTCTCAGTTTCTTAGACTTCGTCGTTTTTGATTCTAATTTTTCCTTAAAATCAAAAGAAATGTGCGATTTCTTTTGGCTATCCTGCTATTGTTGTTCAAGCGGGCCATCACCACGCCCAACTTTTTGATCAGCAGTCACCACTACAAACGTCTCAGAAGGAAAGTAACGATAGAATTCCATTCACTCTCACATTTCACCCTCACAACCACGCAGTAAAATCCAAAATGATCCCCATACTGGTAGAATTTTTTCACAACCTCCATTAACTTCATTCAAACGGAACAAAAACATAAGTAACTTTTAGTCAGAAGTGCATTACAAACAAGAGATCACCCCGGAACCTTTAAATGGGCGGACACGATGAAGAACATGCCCCTTCATTTGTAACGTTGAGAAAATATCGGAACCTAAGCGATCCAACACGATCACTGATCATTTCACCTGTACCTCGGCCAATGTCACCTTCTGGATAACTTGCAATCTTCGCAAAAGGTTATACATCGGCGAAACAGGGCGACGACTAGGCGACCGATTCCGAGAGCACCTTCGTGACCTAGAGACGCATCTAAACTATTCGCGGGACACTTAAATCTCCCAAATCATTCTAAGCAGCATATAGCAGTCTGCGGCCTTTCCCTACATCAAGGAAGCACGGACAGCCACAAAACTCTAGAACAAAAATTTCTTTTTCAAATCGGCACTCTTAATCCTCACGGTATCAACTAATTTATTCTGTTGTTTTCCACTTTACCATGCACCAACGAATAGCGTAGCTCCATGTTTCTGTATTCAACCACACACAACCCACAATCTCTTGATTCGCTCCGACGAAGGCCGCTGGCGCTCAAAACATCAGCTTTCGAACCTATTTACGGTGGCCAATTCACATTATCAACCCAGTTGATAAAACCAAAATAAATGTAGACTATTCCACTTTATTTATCACTGTTTATATTCTGAGCGCAAATTTGGGTCGTAATGCGTTCAGTTGGTCACGCAACAGGAACAAATAACACATGAAGCTTACAAACTACAACTAGGCGTGTATACGAACGAGAACACAAATCGCGACGTAAGAGGGGGCTCGATGCAGATACAGAATTGTGTGTGCGCGCGCTTTCGCATTTTTTCAGGCTGAAGAAGCTGTTGTTTAGACAACCTGAAGGTGGACTGAACCCAGAGTGAAGCCACAGCACAATCGCTTCGTTTTTCACGAATCGAACCTAAAAGAGGAAGTACCCGTCTATGGAATAAAAACAAACAATATGAATGAATGTACGTCCATGAATGTAGAACAAGAATGGTCGCATATAATCTTCTTTATATCTAGGATTGGCAAAAAAAGGATGGAAACAAACTTTTCATGGCACGTTTCCACGTACACAGCTATACACGTGAGCTTGCTTGACCCCGTACTTTAATCGGAAGGTGAAACAACAAGGTTACATGTGAATTTGCCCGTGTTTGCTGAGGTAAGAGATATTTTCCGCTTTTTGGTGTCGACCAATCAGATCGTTAGTCAGGCCGGGTCACGAACAGGGCTGAAAAGTATGTCCACAACAGCCTATCACGCAGCCTCGATAGGTTGCCTGTCACGTTCGGGGAGAGCTTTTAAGACAGGGCTTGATCAGTTCAACACGATCGAACAAAACAGAGTAAGAAATAACACAATTTACACACGATCAGGAAATCTGAAGCGCTCTACAACGCGTCACACAATACAACATTCTCAAGCAAAAACATAACAAAATGACGTCATAAGGAGAGAACTCACTCGAGAGGTAATGATAAACCGTCACCTTGAGACATCCCATTTGAGAAATCCCATTTCGGAATCTAACTGTGGACTTGATACTTGATACAACGGAATTCAGGACCGACTGCGTCCACGAATAACAGCTCTACTGAAGTAACTCTTGCCGCAATTTTGAAAACTAGTAACTTCGACGCACATTGTACACTTAACTAGACTAAGCTGTATTTCAGCGTTCTTGATCGATGCACTTGAACAGCTCACCTTTAGACATTGTTGTATTGAAAGCGTTGGTCCAACGATGGCGGTCGCAATTTACAAGCGACTGGGACAAAAGCTCCAGTGAGCCGCGGAACTTCGATCACAGAAGGACGATCATGACTCATGCCCTCAGATTACAATGACCGAGAATATTATCACGAAATCTCGAAATATGAGTTGCCGGCAATGAGATTTTTGTGAGTATTTGAGGTTCTCGCAGACCAAACATCGAAAACAGCATCATCACTGAACTTGGATGTACCTTATTTCTCCGGGGGAGGTACTATTAAACCTTAGGGTGGGGGAGACGCCATACTTATTGAAACCCTCGTCTCGTTACAGACCATAACACGTAAGTTTCCCGAAAGCATATTTCAAACCTAAAAGATCTATGCCGTAGTTCAGACCAAGGAACTGCTTAGTTTTGTATTGACAGGTTAAGAAAGAAGACTTCAGTTTCCCCATAAATCGCACTTTTCAAGCGAGGACTAATAATGGTAACAGTGAATTATATCATATTAAAGAACAGCTCTGGCACCTTCCACAGATGAATTGAAGCCAGCAAATATTATCAAACTCACTCGGTTTGTTGTAGACCCACACCCTTTGGTATATCTTTGGTTATTCCTCATTCTTGTTGAGATTGCATGCCACAAAGAAATTATCCGTCTCTAAATATTGCAAACAATTCTCGTCTCTGAAGGCCGCGGTCCTTTCATGGTCCCTTTACACTACATGCAATTTATGGAGCGCTAGGATAAAAGCTCGAATAAAATTGGTATCATTGTCAATTTTCACCCCGTGTACGACCCATAGTGGACACAGGAAGCAATTTCATCCCAGCCGTATCAAAATTCCGGGTTTTTAACATGGGCCCTTATGCAAGTGGGAGGAATCACCAGCGAGATTCAATGGACACTCTGAGTTTACTCCACCCAAATTCGTATTGGCTGACAAACGAAACTAAGAAAACATTCATGCGTATGTCTTATTATTGATCATGAATTTCGTCATTACATTGTCAAAGCTGTGGAACCACGAGGCGATAGCCGACGGAATTTGTAGACTGCTTTGCCAATTTTATGACGAAATTCATGTTCAATAACAGGATAGACGCATCGAAAACTGACGTCAATTTGGTTTTTTTTTTTAGAATAACAGACAGACAGAAGGTACAACGCCTAAATTAACAACATGCGTTCCCGCTTACTGACAGTGAAAGAGCTCACGAGAATTTTTTGCAGTTATCGTTAAACTCTCTACAGATGCTCAAAATCAGAACGAGCGAGAGGTCTATACTCATGCTGCTAATAAATAGGATCGCGGGCTCTGGGGAAGAGAATGAAAAAAAAACTAGCGGTCGCTATGATAAAAACTTAGTGCGGTGGTTCTACAATTCGGACATTCTTCTTTATGGCGCAAGCTGACTGTAGAATTCAAGCCGCGCGTAAATGGAACCGACAGTAAAAAGTCCCCCTGCTTCGTCGTTTGTTTTTCCTGTCGCTCGGGAACACTTGCTATACAGGGCTAGCGGAATTCTGCCCTCAGAGAAATCAGAATGAAATTCAGCTTTGATTTATACTTGCAGGCAAGACACGGGAACAAAACCAACCCACCTTTGTTATTAGCAGACGTTGCATTCTGGTCCCCGCCGAAATTATTCCCATCGTCAGACTGTCCCAGAGGCAAAGCCATGAAGTGTTGCTCGTCCGCTGCCCACTTCGCTAGAACCATCGCGTTGGCTTCATGTTGACTGTTGCACTCTAGAGGCGCTTTACGAAGAGAAAAGCGCGATTGGCGACTTTCTTCGTTGGCTCTCAAGATCTCCAGCTCCTTCTCTCTGACTTTCAATGACTTCAGGCCTTCAGCAACACTAACAATAAACGTTCACCTTTTGTTACTGTAACGAAGGGAACTGAACATTTACAATCCCAACGTTGGGCATTTTCAGGTCATATGAGCATTTTTTGAAGCAATGTATTGATGCTTGTCGGAAGTTGACGGATGCAAAAAGGTCCTCTCTGTTCTCACTGATATCAGCGCCTGGAATGAGGGGTTGCAAATCCCGGGACCAAAATATCAATTTTCACAATTGCAAAATTTTCGTCAAATCGCACCTTACACATTTCTAACATTTTTCTGTCATTTGAGAAAGGAAGTTAAAGGAGAACCTTTTTTTCAATTAAAGGCATGCGAAAGAGGTACCTTTCCTTTCCTGTTAAATTGGTATACAAAAAGGCTGGAAAGGGACCGGACCTCGGGGCGGAGCCTCCCCGTATAAACTTTGTGGAGTAACCCATAACCCCAGGGGAAAAAAGCAGGGGGGAGAGGGGCTGATGAACTGATGACTCTTCCTGAACACACATTCCATGTTTTAGGGTTTTATGGAAATAAATATCTAAAACGAAGGATTGATCAAAAGCAAACCACCTTTTCTCTGGAAACGCCTAAATTTTCCAACAAAAAAATTCAATATGTTCATATCAAAATAGCAACCGTGGGGGGTTCATAGACAATGCGCCAGTAGTCTGTAGAGAGATTCCACAGACCCTCTGTCTTGAGTTCGCCGAGATCAAAATTAGCAGAAGTATTAACCGCAGGCGATTTGAGAAAAGTCCAAACGCAAGAAGCTGGCCTTGGGAAAGACAAAATAGAATTTTGGGGACTCCAAGCTCGCATCGCTTGCGAACTCGAAGAAACATAACTCGCAGCCAAAAAGTAAATGTCTGTGGGTTGACTAATGCCAACTCTTGCGACCACGATCACGATCAAAAACGATCAAAATTTTACCCCTTGATTTTTTAGTTGGATCACATAGAATTCCATGAAAGAATAAAAACGCCGTTTACCGTTTGCAAATATCTGCATTAGTTCCGGAAATATTTGTGTTTGAAAAATACATAAAATATGCAAATGAGATGACTGATGACGTCATATACTCAACCCAATATTATATGAGGTATATTAACTTGGCCAGTTTGCATCACAGATCATTCAAACTTGGAAGGCTAATAGTTCTAAAGGAAACACACCAACGACTATAAAAATTATGTTCCCATGGCAACTGACTCTTTTCCAGTCCTCACCTACTTTATTTCAATCTGTTGGTGATTTTCAGCACAAAAAAAACATTAAATGGTGCCACAAACTCGAGCCAACATATTCATATGCTTGTTCAATCATACACACGAGCCACCATTAGCAAATATCAAAATGGAACGCCAAAGCCTTTAATATTGGGGAGGTCTGGAACCCAGTATGTTGCCATAGCAACAAAACTGTTGAGTTCAGATTGTGGAGCACATTTAGTAGAACCTTACTGCAAAGAATCAAACATTTCTGATACAAACTGGCTGAGATATCTTTTATCATATTTGATCAAAATTTGGTTGAGTGTATGACGTCATCAATTCGCTAATTTGCATATTTTAAAAACTTTAACATCTCTGGAACGAAAAGAGATATTTGAAAATAGTAAATAGCATTTTGCTTCTTACACAGACTACTTTTTTATGTTTTAAAATGGCTTAGATCGGAAAGATGCTATTTTCGTCATAGTACCACTTTAAGCTTTTTGACGCAAACAGAAGTAATATTTTACCCTTCAAGCGATGAATGTGCCCACCGGAGTCTTCATATGATTTTATTATTCTACGATTGCTCCAACTCGTAGGTGCACAAGCCTACACTAAGACAAAAGCGATCTTACGCCGACTGGAACAAATAAGGTTTGTCAAACCGTGCAAAACTTCAAAAGGCCCGTCATCCTTCCCTTAGCAAGGACAAAGCCTTCTTTCAATTCCCTTTTGTTCTTAACCATTGTTCTCTTCTCTGGAAACAACAGTTTTGCATATTCGCGGCGCGCGTTGCTTTCGAATGTTTGATTCCAATTGACGGCTGACTCCACCACTGAGCAAAGCCTTTCTTTTTGTAAAAATAATCTTTTCATCACCCGAAACGCAACACCAAAATCACGGCAATATTCTAACCACCATTCAAATTTCTCCGTGTGATATATTGATTGCCATTAAAACCTGCCGGATTGTTATGAAGCAAACAAGCAAAATAAGCCTTAGAGGATCATGATGTAAATTTTAGAAGCCAAACCATGGTATTGATTCTTACGTAAAGGACACATCTGTTGCGCCTGAAGGCAAATTTGATAGCAACGAAAATGGCAGACACCGCAGCGGTAAAGAGTGCCACTCTGTTGACCCTTTAACCTCAACAATCACAATAAAATACTCGCGCTTTTCGAAACCTACACATTGTTTTGCAATTGAAAACGAACAAAGACGTGTTTCACGCGCCAACCCATTGTTCTCTGTACCATATTTTTCACAAATAGTCACGGCAATATTTTTCCTTGATCTTGGAACATTTCAACACAATTTGTCTAGTGTAATTTCTGCTTATGGCCAAACTAGCGCACTACATATTTCTTTTCCCCAAAACAAGAGTTATTTTTGAAGTTACATAGGCTTCTGTTCCTAAATTCATTTCAAAAATCTCATATTGAGGATAAAAACGTCTTAATTCTATCTTTGTTCAATATTCACTCAGTTGCCAGACCACATCTGGATTCGACAACGCGCTTCACTATCTTGATAATCGTGATATACCAGAAGTATACGTTAACCCATTTCATAACAACTTATCTGGAATTTGGTTTCGCCGAGCTTGTTTGGCTATGGAGACCATGTTACAGATTCACAAAATGTTCTTACCGTTTTCCCTTAAAAGTTTTTTCTTTTTGTCTACAGCTGGCACACTGTGCTGTGCAGAAAATGCGACCCACTCTTTGCGAACGTCACACAAAGCAAAGAAAAGCGAGTGATCAAAACAACCTCGCGTTATTCAAATAAGTTCGTCAAGGCACAATAAACGAGGAAAACCAACGATCTTGTTTTCTCACAAGCTTACACAAAGTCAACGACAGAGTAAGGCAAAATAAAACAAAGGCTACATTGTTTACGCCTGGGGCCGAAAAACATACCAATGGCCAGCTTTACCCTCTGGTTCAAGGGCTTTCAAATAATCCCTCATGAATAATATCATGAAATACGTCCGTTAAATACTGCAAACGTCAGTATAATCCACGCATGTCCCTCAGGGCAAGTCCTTCGCGACAGCGTAAAGCAAACTCGGAAATATCGAAAGAAATTATGGGTAGCGTTAGTTTGCCAATAGTTGATCGAAGTTCCATGTGAGTCAGACTGATAGAAAGAAAAAACAACAATTACCTGTACTTGTGTTAAACAGCGTGAACTTCGATCAAATAACAAGAAAACACCCCTTCCCATGATGCCTTTCGGTGTTGTCGCATAAGCTATAAGGTTTTACACTTCGGTAGGGACAAACTTTCCCGAAAAGGATTATGGATCAAAGATATGCTTCGAAAGGACAGCTAATGCAAGTTTGACTCGCATGAAAATGAATGGTTTCGCACACGCGAATCGAGTACGAGAATTTTTCTGCGCATGATATTTTTGGTTAGTGTCCCACATTCGTCACAAGCCGCCTCCTTGTCTTTCATAGCAACAATTTAAGTTAATCAACGAATCATATAGCAGGCGTTTCGATCCTTGCCGAGTAAGGGTAAAAAGAGTTTGGTCATACTAATCACAGTCAGCAGATTAATCGTTAAATGCCATTACCAGGAAATATGTGCGGTAAGACTTTCTCTACGAACTCTCATTTGAATCTAAAAATGTTTTAGCCGACCCACAAAAAGAATGTAAGCCCCATTTGTCACGCAACGGCCCTGCGTTTTCATCATCACAAAAAAATTAAATTGGTTCTTTCGACTTTGTTGGTCATATCTTTTTGGATAATTATTCTCACAATGATTGTTAAAACGTAGAACTACCTCAACACATCTAAAGCAGTTCATTTATGATATATTTGATTCTCGCGTTAGTTCTCGATTTTCCGACCATTGCTCGAGCAGCGCCAGCTGAAGCAGAAACCTGGATCAACAGTAACACCTGGCCGCTTTCTTGCTGGAGCGTTTTTAGGATGGCGATAAGAACCAACAAGTTAAGTCCTGTTCGGGAGGGTGACCAAATGCCAATACCCCGTGTTGTAATAACTTTTTTTGCTTTCTTTTCCTTTCTTTCCTTCCCTTTTCAAGATGATTTTAAAGACTGCAGAACTCCCAGTCTTGTGTAGTGTGTTTTCGTCCATTTATCAACTTTTTATTCATATCATTTTGCTCATAATATCATGGGTGACAAATTACTCCTTAATTTTGGCGCGAAATTTCAGCCGTAATTTATAATTTCACATGTGAAATTATAAGATTGCTATGGCAACGCTTCCGTAACCCAGGATTGTGATCGTAATTTGTCACCCATGGTAACCAAATGGTATACTCGTGAAATTAGGAAATAATCTCACTTGCGTTTTGTTAAAATTCTAATAATTTCCCTCGCCTAAAGGCTCGGGAAATTATTAGAATTTTGACAAAACGCGCGTGAAATTATTTCCTAATTGCACTCGTCACCATTTGATTACCCATACTAATCATTTCTTCATATCATTTCGCGCAGTTCAAATTCTCCTTAATTCTCTTGTCTGTTGATCGTCTAAAACTTTTATTCACGGCTTGAATCATTCGAAAATTCATACAGCTCCTTGTGACCTTCCTTTTTCGACAATCGAGTTCGGTTAAACCTGTATGAGCGGACAACTTCGGGAAAGAAAGTTATTTATAAAATCGCATGTAGCTTCTTATGACAAATGTATAAAAACGTCTGTGCGAAAATCTATCCAATGTAGTTCATTTCTGCAGTACGATATTGAGTACTTGCGTCCGAAATTCAAAGAAAAAGTAAACTTGACACGGTGGAAACGACTGTAAAACGGCCTTAGTCACCGATGTTTGAAACCCTGTTGAAGAGTGGATAGAAACTGAACATATTCCGTTTTAAGTTGTATCTTTTAGAAGTCTAATGAAGCTCAAGCAACACACACATTAGTCTGCTTAAAGAGTTCAATTCAAAGTTACCGAAGAGCATCCCTGACCTCTTCACAAGGGAGTTCCCCCCCCCCACCCCACTGGGGCTCCAAATCTAACAAGAACTGACAGAGTGGAGGAATGGAGTAAAATCTTTCCACCTCTACAACTTGGAAAATAATATTTTGCTACTTTGTGAAAATGGTTTCTCAAAAACCAACCTGACGATTTGAGTGGTACTGCAGTAGATTTCAGGTTTGGAGTTCCAATGGTTGAATGAGATGAAACTCCGTGTAGTCGCCCAGATCCACTGATAGCCCTTGATTAGAATGCGGTAACAACCAGTTTTACCTTCCCCGTATTCCATGACTAGAAGGGCAATAACAATAATATTATACACCTAAATGACACAAGTTT
>Ga0126337_10000938_pt1 | contig 16530 bp, 5 predicted proteins | sample DipCmetagenome_FD_92527 | JGI IMG/M metagenome (GOLD analysis project Ga0126337, IMG submission 92527) | Coral microbial communities from La Bocana,Puerto Morelos, Mexico - Diploria C A metagenome | ecosystem: Host-associated > Invertebrates > Cnidaria > Coral | place: La Bocana,Puerto Morelos... | reverse complement strand
GATGCTCTACCAACTGAGCTATGAAGCCACACATTGGGAGCGAGGTCAATTTATTGAGTTCATATCTTCCCGTGAGGAGTGAAATGATGTGAAGTTTATGTGAAATAATTCATATATGACCTCCTCATGGGAAGATATGAACTCCATAAATTGTCCTTGCTCCCAATATGTGGCTTCATAGCTCAGTTGGTAGAGCATCGCACTGGTATTGCGGAGGTCACGGGTTCGAATCCCGTTGAAGCCCTGATTTTTTCAGGCTTCTTCTTTCCAATTGCTTAAATTGGAAAATTAACTGCGATGATCATTCTTCACTTTCAGAGGCTATCTTGTTGCCAAATTTAAGAAACTCCATAAAGTAGGGGGTGGGGCATATGAAAATATTTTCTGGAACTACACATTACATGTAATCATTTCCTGTCCATGTAAACCAAGCAATACAAGCTGTTTCTTTTGTCAAAAAGTATTATTATTAAGCGCTTTTTTTTACATTTTTACAGCCAGAGTGACTTTTCCCTGACTTTTCTTCAAAATGTCAATTTCCCGACTCAAAATAAAATTCCCTGGCCTCGAAGAATTGTTTTCCCTGACGATTTCCTGACCTGTGGCAGCCCTGAGAAACTTAATGATAAGGATTGTTATTACATGTGTATTTAACTGCTGCCTATGTTGAGATCCAGGTGTTTTGGGAAAACAACCCTGGTACTAGATGCAATTCAGTCTCACTAAAATGTGCTTATATTTTTGGCAGGCTGTTATGAATGACGCACACAGACTACATATCCAGAGGTGGCAGGATAATGGACAGTCTGCATCTGTGGAACATGGTAGCACCATCTCCAGTTTTCTCCTTCCGCTCTTCTACGCTGTGTCTTGGCTCTCTGCGCATGAATGTAAAATGCACAAATCCTTGGTTTGTGTTTTCAGTCTGGCATCTCAATAGATACCACTGGTACAACACATTTTGCAGGGTATTCATGTACCACTGGTTTGCGTTGTGGTTCAATAGAAGTCTCTTCCCGAGGTGGTCTTGAGAATATACTTTCAGAAAATTTACAAGAAATGTTTCCATACTCCTGTAGAAAGGGACATGTACTCAGGAGAAAGTCACAAAAATCCTTTCGAATTCCAAACCACCCTGTAAAAAAATTAATAATAATCATGATTGAAACAAGATAATAATGTGATCAATTATGCCTAACATGGTTGTATGTCTATCTAGAACTAAAATTGTACAAGGAGTGGATAAGAAAACCAACTGGCCAGTTGTTTTTCTATGTTGCTTTCCAGCTCGAACTTACATTTCACTACAGTGTGAATATTATAAGTGAAATAAAGTCTATTTACTATCTCAAGATTGTAACATTTATAATGAACTCAATAACAAATCAACAGTTGAGATTCTCACAGGATCTCTCTTTAGAAGAAAACAAACTAGAAATATTATGCTTTGTCAGGTTAGTAGGACAATATTTTCCTGGCACAAAACATTTGTGGGCATGAGTACAATATAATTATATATATTAATACGTTTAACTTTATATAAACTTACAATGGTTCCCTCCTTTGTGATAGAAGGATGTAGCCAGTAAACTTAACAAAGATATCTGAAGAGGAGCTACAACTCCTACAAACATGTCCTGTGTGATGCCATCAAGTCTGTTACAAAGGATGATCTGAAACATAAAAACATGCCAAAAAATAAAATACTTGAGTCACATTTTTCAAGTCACAATGTGTGAAACTCCTGTTTCAGTAGTGAATTTTTCTCATGAAATGAGCTACATGTGTAAAAGCTATGATTACTTGTAAGTGACCATATTCAATAACTTAACATGACCACTTATGGGAGTTTGAGAAGGAAAATAAGAACAATTTGTATAGCGATTGCTCCTTACATGTAACTTTGGTGAAAAAGATTTTTATCACTAGGTGACAGTACCATAAATTAATTACATATATTAATAATTGTCGTTAACAAAATCTTGTTGTCTAACACAATTTACAGCTGCCAAGCTGCAATATACTATTTTATGATTATTATTAAAAATTTGACAATCACCTGAAATGTTAGAAGTGGGATAACAAGGAGAACTGATGCTATGGCAACCATGACATGACCTCTACGTTGTGCTGGAAGAACCTCTGCTGTCCTTACAAATATTATGGACCATATAACATAATACAACACCAGAAGACATAACAAGGATAGCACTATCCACATGGGAACAAACACAACCTGCAAGAAGGAATTATATTCAATTATTATGTTTACTGCCCTACTTGCTTGGATTGTACATGTACTTCATATTGGGTTATAATATCTGCACATCACCAAAATTTCTGAGAAGGATGGGCCCTGGAAAGCCAACTTTCTTAAGGAAAGCATGAATTTAGCTCGAAATTGGGGACTCAAAACCCACAAAAAAGATTCCATGGAGTTGGGGGCCAAGGGGTATGGATGTACATTTTATGGAACAACACATTACAAAACAACCAGAAGCCGGTATCTAAAATAACTTCCATCTACATGGCATGTAGGCTACAATTCTGTCATTTGTATTGGCTTATAGTTAATCAGTTGTTACATGAGAAGGAATTATTAAATATATTCCACAAAATAAACCTGAAAGTTAATAATTTGTCCTATGATTGGTTGAAAATACTGAATGGTATAATTTAAGAAACTTGTATCTACTCACCACCCAAGACCAAAGAATTACTTTGTCCAGTCTTAGAGAAAGAAAGATGAATTGCAAAACATTCACTGAAAATACTGTTTCAAGCTGCCAAACAAAGAAAAGGAAAAAATCAAAATCATCAGGGTCCTGTGTCATGCATTTGTGCTCATTTTTTGAATTGCTCTTCTTCACACTATGCTGCAACTAACTGAACACCTGGAAAGAGGCTATGAGTGAGCCATACCATGCCTGATCCAATGATGTACTGTACATACATGTAAGATACTGTGACATAAAAATCATTCAAATACTACACCAGTGTAGTCTAAAGTTATTTTTTTATGTTCAGCTGCATGCATGAGAAAACAATAGTATGTTCAGGGGTTTCATTAATGTTTTCACAAGTGGGTAAAACATTTTGAACACAACTTTTTCACAAGAAAAACATTCAGGCCTCCAGATTGTCAAACCAGTGAGGCAAATCATCCCCACAGTCCTCACAGCTGATCAATTTGCCCGGTGCCCAGCCTTTAATAAAACTTAGTCCTAATGTTTCAGAAATAAATTAAATTAAAACTATATCTGAATTAGGTTTCAAGGGCGAATGTATCAACTGAACATTACGCACCTCTACAGATCGGTCATGTCTGAATCCCCAGATACATGCAATAATTGACAGTGATGACAGCACATACAAAGGCATAAACATGAGTCTCCATGGAAAAACTTTCCCTCCACCAAGATTAATGCAAACAAAAATCTCAAACATCAGAAGAAGAAGATGCAAAGCAAGACAGATGATCATCGCCTTGAAATCCACATGACTTTCTCCTTCACCTCTGTGTAAGGACAAATCAAATAGAGCAGTTTTCAACTGAGTATTGTAAAACCAAAACCAATGAAAAGCCCTCTAGCCAGCCATAAAGCAATTGAACAAAACAATCAAAACTGAAGGCAAATACACGTAGCTGACAGGAAAGTAGTTCAAGCAAGGCTAATTGGTTTTGGTTTTTCTTTTCTCGCAAACCAAGTAGTCTACTTGGTATGAAGTGTCTTTAGTTTCTTCTTCAAGTAGCGCAGTTGCTGTTTGTCCATCATTTTTCATGTTGCCATGCCAACCATCGAATTCTATGTATAGGTCTGACCAAAAACCAACTTTTTAAAGGTAATTCTGTAATTTTTCCAGTTTTCTACATCAAATTGCCAACATTTATGAATTTGCACGTTTCATAAGTATTCTGGCATGACTTTGTGTTAATTTCTGTTATTCCTTGACTAAAAAATAGTGAAATCCAAGATGGCAGATCAAATGACGTCATTTGATGTCATAGGACGTCATTACCAACAACAATGATATTACCTTGAAGAGCAAGCTCAGGACTATCCAATCAATGTATATTTATTTCGAATGTTTTACCTGTACTCAGGATGACGAATCCAAATGTATATTCCAGTGAACGCGCCGCTCAGCACCATGATTTTCCAAATCCAGATGGGTGTAAAAACGGCCCAATAACTCCACGTGATGGCTCCATCTAAACGTAAGGCCAGCAAGGTTGAAAAGATCAACAGAGTGAAGAAGAGAAGGAATTTACTGAAATGAAAGAGCAAGCACGTACACAGTTAGATCAATTTTCCACCCTACCAAAGAAATATTTTTATCCCGAATCGTATTCTCGGGAAGGGCATGTTCTTTGTATATTACCTTGGATTGAAATCCTGGAAGAGCCGTCGCAGGTTCATTCTCTATAAAAATTTACTTCAAAACGAAAAACTGGCGAGGAAAGCAGAGGCATTTGAGTGCACCAAAATACAAAATAATTTTGAAAACATGGCGTGGATACTAAGCTTGTAGTGCTATCCCACAAGCCACCACAAACCATTGTGAGTCCTCAACTAGTTTCCAACCTCTCGCGGTTTAGCTGGGTGGACACAGAAACCGGAGGGTCCTTTCAAGCGTAACAGATCTGTTGTAACGTTGGTATAGAATAATTGACATTTTAACATGGAAACAAAAAAAGCATATTCTCTCTGTCATAATTTGTGAAATAGATGTATCCAATTGTTGGATAATTAGGATTTTGGTCAACATCCTTGTCATATATCAAGATGAAGTTGGTTTCTCAATCTGATATGTACCCTGCCTTGGTTCATAGTTATTCCCTCGAATAACTATGCTTGGTTAGATAAATACCTCAAGGTAAGGTTATCATGTATTTGTCAGACTGCACCTCAGAGTTACACATTTTAAGTTGCTTCAAACTCTTTCAAGAGATCCATAGTGTAGTTACCTTCCACACATATGCTATTAGGGCTGTTCGCATAATTTTGGGAAAGAAAGATTGCCTGACAAACTGAGAGAAAGCCTGCGTGGGGACAGGTAGCCTGACACAGACAGTCAAACTTGTGCTGGTTTCACATGTTTTTATGTATTATGCTGTCATTCAATATTTCACCGTTTTTCACATAACCTGAAAAAAACAAGTTAATTTTTAGAGTGCCTGCTACATGTCTGTGGTTCACCACATTGGAAGAATGTTCAGTTCCAAAAAAATACTCCTACTTCCTCACAGATGGGGTTGGTATTTTCTGGAGGGGGAGGGAAGGGGTTGGGTTGTGCACAAACCAAAGAAACGTTTAGAGAAATGTATAAAGCTTAATCGGAATTTCCAGAGGGGTGGGGGAGTGGGGGTTTCTTAGACAAAAATCCCTTCCATGCAAGGTATGGATATTTCCTGGAACTACATAATGGAAATGCACAATTCACGAAGTACCCTTTAGTTTATTAGTTCACAATAGATGCAACTCCAATGAAAATGGCATTACTTGGTTAACATAAGTTTCATTTCTCTAATACAAGCTGACAGCAAAAAGCTGGTACTAACTGTCAACACATATCCAGATGCATGATGCGGCAGTCTGTCAGGACTTAATATAACTGTACAAGGGTACTACAACAATATTACTTAATTTGCCAACTACACTGCAAGAGCAGGATATTAAAGTTGTTGGCACACTGAACACTAATTTCACACCTTTTGGTTATACTGGACATAATATTTACTTTGGTTAATATCATGCAAGCGATAAAATTATACAAACCAAATGCAAACTACTTGAACTACGGAACATGGATTTAAAACACAGATTTTTGTTATTATGTTTAAAACCACAAAATACTAACAATGCAAGAGATACTTTTTTCTGTGTCTGGGCAGGCATCTAGAATTTGTTTGCTACTGTGTTTAAATACAACACCGCCTGTAATCTTTCCCAAAACTTACATAGCCAAGGTCTACTGACAATAAATTATTCCCCACATGACAAAACAAATTAGCAGGCAATATGCTTCCTTTGTAGAGTACTTAAAATAACAAAATTTAAAAAACTGCACTTTTACAATGTAGTTACAGTATATCAACAAGACTTAACAAAATGAAATTTAGAGTGACTGGAGAATGAGTGTTTATAATTTCTTCCTGACTTTAATTTATGGAAAAATGTACAAGTAACAGGCTTCAAGCTGGCCTGAAATTAGTCTAGAAGAAATTTCTTAATCTGATGAACACTGAGCTCAAAACCTTCAACTTTGAATGGTACAGGGCACCTTCAGGATATAGATATCAATCAACTGTATAGACAATCGACTATAAGAACATTTCCTTAAATACATAGGGATGTAGGCTTCTTGAACCATGCAGGCATTTCGAAGGTGCTCAAGTTCAAATATTGCAACACTACAATACAAGCAAGTTGTAACATTTTGCTAGCCACTGAAAGACACAAAGAAGGGTAAATTTAAACTGCATGAATTCTGCTTTAGACAATCACACAATTAATTCTTTCCAAGATGAACACTGTTGGAGCACCTTCAACTGTCCAACTTGGAGAGGTATCTGTTTGAATTGAGGTAACACAAAACAGATAACCAAGCTGAACCTACATGTATGCACAATGATACACGTTATGATAAGAGCTGTTAAGTGAACACCTGGTTTTAAACATGTGCTGGTTAAGTTATATGAATTTTGCTTCCCAAAATCATAATTTGCTGTAACATTCAGCACTTAAATTTCCATTTTGCATTTTCTCTCACTAAAAAACGAATGAGTTCAGGTACTCAAGTTGTAACACAAGAGTGAACTGAAAAGTTGACGACAAGAACTACCAGTAAGAGTGTTCACTGACAGACTAACCGATACTTCCTTGATCAAGGACAGCCCAAGGCAATAAATTGTTGTTTGTCATACACAAGTTTTGTACTTTACACTTCAAATTTCAAGTTAGGTAGTTAATATGAGGAGTTTTGCAGTTCTTAAGACTGGGCGCTCTAATAAAGGAAATACAGTAGATGGCTGTATACCCTAAATTATGGATATTTAAGTTCAAAATGTTTCCTTATTAGACGAAGGTCAAACTGAGTACAGTGAACCAAATATTATCAAAATAAGAATGAAGATAAAAACTAGCCTTAAATTTCACAAAAAACGTATTATCCAAAAGTGATGTGTGACACTCCACCAGGTGGGGCATGAACTTTGACAGATGTATGAGATGGTTCTTCAGAGCTTCCCTGGCCGCCAATTATATCATTTCCTTTCCTGGGTGGTGGTTTGGACTGTTCAGTAGGTTCTTTAAAAAGCGATGACTTTTGACGTGCTTCCTGGTGAGGGTTAACCACATGGGGCTTTCGCGGTTCAGGCTCAAATGGTTTTTGCACTGGTGCAGGTGTGCTTGAGTCACCAAAGACACTAGAGGCTTGTCGTCTTTGTTGACTTTCTTTGAGGTGTGCTGGAGTTGCTTCAGTCGCTGGTGCTTCCGAACCAAAGACATTAGATCTGTTGCGAGCAGCTTGGCAACGGTTGACTTCTTTCTTTGGAGCAGCTGGCTCAGGAGCTGCATCATTTCCAAACAAACTGATTGAAGTTTTCCCACCTGGAGGTGCCACTACTCTGTTTTGAAATGAAAGAATACTTTTTAAACTAAAATACTCACATTAAATGTCAGGAGCAGTAAAAATGTCCGAAACTAGATCTTTGCTTAGCCAGCTGATGAAGTAATCCGAGCCTTATGAATAAAAGAGCTTTTTCTTTATCTCACTGCGCAATGGAATGCTTACAAGTCTATCCAAAGGATACTGAGAAAAATTCACTGATTTTTTCACAGAACTCTAGTTCATCTATTGATCGAGAGCTTTCACTGGATGCTAAAATTATATTTTTGACAAACCTCAGAGCACATCACTTTCAAACTGGTTTAAAGTGAAAATATACCAAGTGTTCAGAAAAAAGAAGTGCTTTTTGGTTGTAAAGTCCTAGTCTGTTTCAGCAGGCTCTGTAATTTGAAATACCCTCAAAATTTTCCCCCAAATAATCTACTTGCCAATTGGGAAAGCAAAGAATCCACAAACAGAATCCACTGGGCTGACTGCAAACTCCATTAGCCTGGCGCTACCAACACAATTTTCTTTGCATGTTACACTAAACAAGTTTGTTTGAATTTGACAGCCCAGTCCTTCTCAAACTGCACCAACTGCATGCATAGGTGACTTCTCTATGACAGCAAAATTGGATGCAAGGCAATGCATGCACTCTCCAATTTGAGATGCAAATCTACTGAGTTTTGGATGGAAGAAATAACCAAAGTAGCAGCTTAACAGATTGGAAAAAGATTAAAATAGTGAAACAGATAATATTTGTTAGAAAGTCCTATATAATAACATCTAGGACAAAAATTTAACAGCTACAAAGAAACACACACATGATGCATAATAATTTTTATCTTATCTTGTTTTACACTTAATATGCCATGTTTTAACAGAGCCAGAAGCACTGTACTGGAAAACGTAAATTGAAAATGTGAAGTACTTTCAAGGACAATTTGTTCTTTAAACAAAAGCACATGGCAGAACAAATGGTAACAAATTGGAACAACAATAAAACTACAATAAATCTAACTATATTTATCATCCAAAACAAAAACAGAACGAGAAGCATTCCAAAGATGGTTTTAGTACTAAAATGTTGGAGAACTATTGACCTCAATCACTATGCCTGTCGGCAAATAGTTTTTTTTACCCTCAATGAAAAACAATGGCTGCTTTATAGAACTTTGCTAATAATTTAATAAAGGGGCTTTCTCTTCTATCAATGTCAGAGAACTGCGAATGGAAATATCTTGCATCACAGATACTGTAAATGCAACATATTTGTATGTTAATTAATTTTCTGCAGTGTCTAGTTAATTTAAAGACCAAGTTACTTGTCAACCCTTGCACACAATATCAAGGGTGATATTGATAAACGCACTCAACAAGCATTTTCCACCAAAAAACACAAATCAAGAAACAATATTTTGACTTCCTGAGATCAACATGAAGAGGAGGTGATATTTCATTTGCAAGACCAACCACCAAGACGTCACAATGACATTTCAGCAAACATTTTAGGAACAATAATAATTATAACTACTAACCAAACAATCTGCTATTTAAAAGCAATGTGCAGATGTGGCAATAAATTAGCATTGATGTATACTGCAAGAGCGAGAATTTCAAAGGTGAGAAGTTCTTGACATCAAATTGAATATGAAGGCAGAGTTTGCTTAATCAATGAACATTATCTTTTGTTGTAATTCAAGTGTTGGCTTTAAACACTGGGAGATAAAGACCTAGATTACTCAGAGTTTTAGAGGATCTTTCGATGACTTTGTAGTTGAAGCAAATGCAAAGTTTGCTAAGACAGTTTCTTTTCAAAACAGTCCTTGTGTTGTATTGTGGCAAAACCAAAATATGTCTTGTGACATTCCTTGTAAAACAAGTAGACCATTTCTCTTATGCAACATGAAAAGACAATGAATTTAAATTTTCTTGATTCAAAAGAAAACAGACAATAGGTAGCATAGCTTACGTAACTGAATCTTAAACACACAGGCCAATTAATTGTACTTCAATCTGAAAATACACTTCAAAGCTTAATTTAATTTGCTATAAAACCCATAAAGCTTATGTACAAACTAACAAGAAATATTACCTTCAATAAACGGTTACAGATATTTTGTGAAACGATTTTCTAGAAACGAAAACGTCATAATCTATTCAAATTCAAATTTTTCCATTTAGTTGGACATTGGGCTTTGCGGATTCACAGCCCTTTGTGAACTTCAATTCAAGTATTTAAATATTTAGCCACTGATTTTATAAGCTTATAAGATCATTAATATAAACTCTAGAACATGATTTTAAGGCTCTGGAAATGTCAAAACAGGTTTAAAAACACTGACTTCATCTAGCGTGATGCCAGGCAGGGAGGCAAATGTCAAATTTGGCGTAAAATTGTTAATAATTTATGGCTTCGTGGATCGGCCCGTCGTGTACAAGTTCTGCTTCGTGAAGTTAAGCAATGAATAGCTATTCCAAAGTACGAAAAGTTGAACATGATAACGAGATAATATCGCTTTTTTGAACTATCGTAAATTGCAGTAAAATGTTTACGTCTGAGAATTCGACGAATTTGATGTTCTAGTTTTAATACAAAGCGATCTATTGATGGTTTTATTATGAGCGAACAGCGTGTACGCAAAACAGAGAAAAAAAAACGCGGCAAGGTTGTTCGCATCACTTATCACAACACGACCATCGCGGAAACTACAGGTTGGATGTACACTTAAACTACTTTTTATGTGTTTCATCCAACTTGAATAGTGCATCTTTCTAGAACTGCAGAAGCGACAAAGGACCGGGAAAGTTTATGATTATCGTGAACCCGAGCCAGAAATACTGAAACAGGCATAGCATATAAGTAAACATGGTTTGACGGCAAGATTTCCGTCAAACCAATAGCGAAAAGTTTCACAATGATTTTAAAAAACAAGGAAGGCTCGCTTAAATCTTTTAAACAGACAGAAGACAATACGCAAAGGTCAAAACAAATGAAAAGGACACGCTTCGTTTTCAAACTGCAGATGAAAACGTCTGCTTCGCAAAACGCGCGTGAAAAAAGGTAAATACAACTTACTTGGTCGACAAGTGGCTTCCGTCCGTAAGACCGACCTGGTTTTCGCAACTAGTCATGGTTTCTTTGGCCAAAATACTGAGCTTTTGACACTCTCCAGTGAACCGTTTGAAAACTCCCTCGTAAATTCGATTGCACTTCGGCTGGCGATACAAAATTTATGACAGGAAGTAACGATAATCAAAGCATCGAGTTTCCCGGATGAAAGCAAACCAGCTCAAAAAGTTTTAAACAGACGTCGTTCCCTCCGCTTCTCTGATTGGTCCGTTCCGGCTACTGCCGCGATGTCATTGGTCCTTCGGAAAAGATTGACTTGTCAGCCACCGCATGGTCGCAAGGTTTCGTCTTTCGGCGGGATTTTCCATTGTCGAGTGTCGTAAATTTTCTTTTCTTTTCTGACTTTCGTACTGTGAACTTTTTCTCTGCTTAGACGGGGATCTTGAGCCTTGAACATGGGAGCTGAGTGTGGATTTCAAACGAAGCAACAGCTAAACGAGTGTATTTTACGTTGCCCGTTTACGGAGTTTCCACTGCCTCCAGTTCACAGAGCTTGCAGAGACGGTGATTTTCTTAGTTTGACTTACTTGACTGTTCAAGGAGACAGACGTGCAGTTTTTCGATCCATTAACGCCCAGGACCAGTTTTTAATGTGGACACCTGCACATTGGGCAGCCTACTTTGGAAAGGTTAGTATGAATTCTGGGTAGATCAATGCGGAAATTTTGTTACTGGGAATTTGACTGCTGCGAAGTCGATATTTGGTTTCATATTTTCTTTTTGCTCGAAAATTCTTTCATAATTCTTTACTCTCTAGGCCTAAGTATATTATTTTTTTCATATTTGTATTTAGTCTTAACTGAACCAAGTTAAAAACGATAGGCCGCTTTCTTTTGAGAAATTTTACCCTTGGTAAATAGTAGCTTATAAAACTCACTGTAAACTCCATCTGGCAAGTTCGTTAATTACACCAACAATGTTATAATTTGTTACCTATATTCTTGAAAACTAAGTGGAGATTTCGAAATATAATGTGACCTTCAAAATATTGTGCGAAACGATGCCTCAAGAACGTACTCGCGTGAATGTTTTTTGTTTTCGTGACTTGTTATCATCTGGTCCGATACATGTATGCACGCTTGATCTCTGTTATCCTACTGTGACCGATGTTTCTAAAGATCACATGAGTTTTTCAAGCCCTAGACAATGAGATAACAGTGGCATTTCTTTAAATTTTGGTCTTGAAATTTGTCTGCAAGACTGGTAACATAGTATACACAATATTTTAGATCTAACGCTTGAATGCCCCGCGTCCTGGTATCTGATTTTAATTTCGGTTGCTATCAACAAGTCGAAGTGGCTCTCAATAATTTCTCACAATGTTTTGGTTAGAGATTTGCGTTGGTGTAAACCTTCCTTTGAACACACGTTTCAAAGTTGACAAGGATCAAACGCAGTAAATTTGCTAATTTTGTTGCAGTGTTTACTGGTTTACTGCAAAAATCATTAGACCATTTCAGAATAACGCTGAATCACAATGATGTTATTGTCTGGCTGAAATAGTAGCGGTGTATATTTTGAAAAAAACATGTGAATATACCTCTGGTTTATATTTTTGCGAGTGTATTTCAGTGTGAAATAGTTTTATAGACCAATATAGTGCAAATCATAAAAAGCAATGAACAATAAATTTACACATGGAATGCTAAAAAACAGTTTGATGTACAATTATGGTAATAATCATATGATGAAGTTTCATCCACATCTACAGGAAGAAACATTGAAATATAACTCTAAAAGAAGCTGGTTGATACTTTTATGAGTTTATTTAAATGTGAATTAATATTTCAGACCAATACGGTGCAAATCAGAAAAGCATTGAACAATAGATTAACTTATGGAATGCTAAAAAACAATTAGGGTGGGTAGATGTAAGCTTATGGTAATATTAGCTGAAGTTTCACCTACATTAGCAAGATTTTTTTCTTCATCCACATGAATTTTGTAATAATACTTAATCATTAGCTGAAGGTTCATCTACGTCTACATGATTTTTTTTTGTGGTAGCCAGAACAATCAAGACTGATGCTCACCATCAGCTATAGCTGAAGGTTTTGTTTGATAACACTTGCCAAGATCTTGATTATTTCGGTCATAAAAGACGTTTGTAGTCTAAAGAGCAAAATAATATTTCATTTATTGCCATAACTTTTGTCTTTTCCCCTTTCCTTTATCTTCAGCTATTCTTTTGTTATTTCTGTGGATGTTGTATATTTTCCCTCACAGCATTGGCAAACATTCTAAGTTTTCTGTATATTTTTGTGTAGTAGAAATGTGATGGAAACCTTTGTACTTTTATGCAACTTGGCTTACTAGTTAAGTGTGTCTCTTTCCAAAGAGAAGTCTGAATGGCCAACTTAGAACATCTCACTTAGTATTAAACTTGTTTTTTAGGTTGATTGTGTAAAGCGCCTTGTAGAGTGTGGCTTGAACATTGATGCACCTGAAGGGAGGTTTGAACAGTCTGCAACACATCTTGCAGCTTTTTCAGGCCACGTCGATGTTCTTCAATGGTTACTTGAGAATGGTGCTTTTCCACAAAAAGTGGTAAGTATAGTTTATTGTCAGTAATGATGATATTGTTTCTAAGACTGTGTACTCCTCACACATTAGAAATTAGGAGCCCTCTACAGCACTGTGATATAGACAGGGTACACGGCAAAGCCACTTGGAAGAAATAATAAGGCTTTAACCCAATTTAAGTGAGTGATAAACAAATGAAAGGTATTTGTTAGAGACCATCAGAAAGGAAAATTTATGTCAGTGAATTTAGTCTGCTTTAGAAATAGGGTTTCTCAAATTACAAGCATTCTTTTTGGTTAATAGGTCATTAATAAAAAAAGTGTTAGTTTTATGATTATTTCATATTTACTAAGTGTGTCCTGTTTGATTCTTTAGGACAGCCTAGGAGAAACGCCGGCACATAAAGCAGCTCGAAGTGGTAACACCCAGTGTTTGAAGTTACTGCAGGCATTTGGAACTCCTTTAAGGTAATAATAACAAAAAAAATAATAACTGGACAGTTAATCCCCTTTGTGATAATCACATAATTGGTGATAGAATTAGGTGGCCATTGGAGACTGCTTACTAAGATTCTTTAGGGAGATCAGTTGGAAAATAATTCTGTGCAGGATACCAGCAGTAATAACAGTCAATTTGTTTTCAACCTTTCTCAGCACATTTAACATGTACCGCCAAACTCCCTGTGACCTCGCTACATCACTTGGATATGAACAATGTGTTCAGTTCTTGAGAAATCACAGCTGTGCTACAGGTAATACTTATCAAATGTCTTTGTTATCTTGGCAGTCAGACAACTTAAATTGAAATGGTCAGTAATTTTGTTGTTGTCTATAGTTTCAATACTAAGTTCTTTCCTAAATCTACTTGTAGTTTCTAGTCAGAGAAAAAGTAAAAGATTGCTTGATGATGGAGGTTACACAGATCAAGTAAAAAGGTCAAGAAATGGTTAGTTTATTCTGGAACTGCTTTAGCCACAAAACTGAAATACATTTAACTTTGTGCCAAGGAATTTGGGATTGTGTGCACTATAAAGTCATCTGCGCTGGAGTGTTGATTGATACATTCAATCTACCCTCAATCGATGGCTTGATCAGTAAATACTCAGCCAACACTCGGTGAACACTCAACCAACAGATCGATCAACATCCGGTTGATAGTCGGCCGACTCATAGGCATCAATCAGCACAAGATGGCACATCTGCAAAAATTAATCAACTTTCGACAGACTGTCAATCAAGGGTTCTGATTCACATTCAACTGCAGATGCCTTTTGTACACGAATCAGAATTTGTTAGCTGTAAATTATAAACAGATCAACAGGAACATAGGTTAAGGTTTATGATTTCCAAGGCTATAAAGTGTCTTATGTCATCTCCAGTGAACATATTTAGATGCGCAAGTCTTACTTCAACATTTTCAGCTGAATGTGTTTCAGGAGGATTTGGCAATACATGCCACTGATGAAAACATTCAGTGGCTCAATAAAGACCTACATTTTTCAGCTTTCTACTATTAATTAACTGAAGCAATTTCCATTACTACAATGACACTTTCAATGACACTTTTTACATGTTCCTTGAAATCCAAATGAGCTATTAGATCCAAGGAATTAAGACCATCTATTTTGGAAACTTCAGGTATAATCAGTTACTATTGCCTATTTTATGTCACAAATTTGGAGTTACTTCACAATCTGTAAAATTAATCAAGTATGGTACCTACTATGTTAAAATATATCCAAAGGAGAGACGACTAAATGTTGCCTTTGTTTTCATAGGTGTGGTTCAGTATTCAGATCATGTAGAGATACTTGGACCAAATGCTGTAAGTCACGATTTGTACCTTTCAAATGGTGTGAATCAACAACCTGAATCAGGTTTTCAAAATGGGTACAACAGTTGTCTGCCCTCTTCAAAGAATAATGATGTTGACATGCACTGTGATGACATTTCAGAAACAACCAACCAAATGAAATCAACCAATCACTATCTAAACCAGCCTGTTAGATGTCAAAGTCTCTGTGGACACTTGCAGTGACACAACAATAAGATGGCGTTCATTGAAAGCTTTGTATACATGTTCAGCTGTAAATAAGTCTTTCTCTTTTTATCTTGCTATAGAAGCTGATGTCTACTAAACAAATTCTTCTCTGTACAATATAATACATGTACCTTGTCGCAATATTTGTGCGGTAATGATACTCGCTGGTTTTGTCAAAACACCTTTATTACTCCTGAGGACTTTTTCTGTCAATTTTATCTATAACTGTTACAAAATTCCCGATTATGATTTGTTCTGTGCATACCCATTTGTCACATAATCAGTGCACAATCAAATCTAATTTTGACTTTTTGAAATAATTATTGGATAACCTTTGTCATTCCACCTTATCATACAAATTATAACACATTCAATGTTATCGTTATATCAAAAATACATTGTCTGGTAATGAGTAAAATTCTTCATTTCTGTTACATTATTGTAAATAAATTTCTATATGCCAATCTATTGCAATAAAACAAATTGAATTTCTCAAACTTCTCAATGATTTTAATGAGCAAATGATGAAACCCTGTCATTACGAAAACCTTTAAGTAAGAGGGGTTTCATTACTGTTTTCAACATGTGTGATTGGTTTAATTTGACAGGTAAGCAAAACTGAGAAAAACTTGTGCTAGATGGTCAAAGAGGCAGGCAAAATTGTCCTCATGGCCAGTCAATTTGCCTGGTGGCTGGCCTTGATGACACCCCTGAAGTAAGGAACATTAAGTAAATCAACACTGAATAACCTCTATATGGCTACAAAATACAAAATGCAGGATTGAAGGACCAGATATCATAATGTCCCGGAAAAACATCAATGCTTATTTTTGAAGCCCGACTAAACTGGTTGTAGTATTATCCTTGAGAAATTACTACTCCAAGCTTTGCTTTTTAGTGCACCTTTTCTAAGCAATTTACTCAGTTAACATGTCTAAATTCCTGCAGAGCAATAGACCATATTCATGTTCTCCTTATTGGATGAGAACGAGGTTGCAGTGGAGGCTCATGGGCTGAAGATCATTAAAAAGTGATAAATGCCACTTGGATTTGAAAAGACTTCCTGCATTAGGTTCACTTGCAAGCTACAATCCTGTTCAAAAGGGTTGAGACACTTTCCAGAAAATGACATTTTTTATATCATACCTCTTCATAAATACAATTTTTGCAAACCCCTTCCCCCCAAAACAATGTTGTGGGCTAGGATTTTTAATTTCTGG
>Ga0126337_10000937_pt1 | contig 16541 bp, 13 predicted proteins | sample DipCmetagenome_FD_92527 | JGI IMG/M metagenome (GOLD analysis project Ga0126337, IMG submission 92527) | Coral microbial communities from La Bocana,Puerto Morelos, Mexico - Diploria C A metagenome | ecosystem: Host-associated > Invertebrates > Cnidaria > Coral | place: La Bocana,Puerto Morelos... | reverse complement strand
TTACGGTGTTCATAGAATTCATCCGCAAGTAGTTTGTCGGGATATACAACGTTTCAACATCTCGATGACCCTTGATCGGTTTACGCAATGCATGGCCTGCCGGTTTAACCAATTTTTTAAGCAATTTGACCGCGAGCGCACAAAGCGGCGAAGTCGCGTCTTTCTCCCATGCTTCGCCGCTTCCTCAACGCTTTAGCATTAAACCGTCAAGCTACGCAGGCTGCGAAATACGAAAACAGTTGCTATCTTATGAGAACGGGAAGGATGTGAAAAGTCTCTAAAGTCACACCACGCATATACATGTACCGCTGAGAGCAACGTCTCGAAAGTTCCTTTCTTGCGTTTTATCTTTCAGCGGCGTGTATAGGGTTTCATGATATTGCTCACACGTTGCACCTTAAAACTCCATCGTCTTATATTGATAATAAAGGCTGCTTACCGACTTGTTGGAAACTGTAGTTATGTTTGCCCAATGAAATTAGCTGAAAGTGGCTATACCGTTCATCGTTATGCAGATGCACTTTTCTGTTCCAAACTATACATTCGTAATATTTCGAGAATGGAAGGTGACATCAGTGAGAGGTAAGTTGTTGCCTTATAATCTGTATAAGCCTATAATTGGTTCCGACATGATCTGAATCACACGATGTTATTCGTGTTTGTTTCCACTTAAACAGTTTTAGTAGCGTTTTCTTCCGCCTAGACTTTGGATTTATGCACGTCACATAGTAAAAAGCATCGTAAAAAGGCAAGACATGGTTGAAATTAATTACGGCAAGAAATTACGCGCACCGATCATGATAAATAATTAACTCAAGCATTCATAATACATTCAATCTTGATTTAACGAACCTCTATATCACTAAACCTTCGAGGTAACGAACGATTTTCCTGGCCCCAGTAATAGTACAATATATGGAAAAGAACCTCGATACAACGAAACCTCGTTATAGTGGACATATTTGCCATTCCCTTGGCGCTTGGTTAAATATCGAGGTTACATTGCAGTTATGTCATCCCATGAGTAACGAGTTAATTCTTGTTTTTCTACCCGTTTTTTTTTTTTTTGAATAATTAACAAACTTTACACTACATATGGCAGTGTTTCATGTTTGCAGATATTTGTGGATCCTTTTTGGCCGTGCTTGCTATGGCTGTGCTGTACGAGTGTGTCAAGGGGATTCACGTCAGGTCACGTCAAAAGAACTGGGAATTATCTAACACGACAAAGTAAGATTTGTTCTTCTGATTCTGTAATGTCACGTTTGGAACTGATTTTTCAATCAAAGTTCAGAAATAGCTCATGCACACACGGTAAAATCGTCACTCAGAATTTTGTTGACTTATACATGCATACAGCAGCAGGTATTAGCAATGCCCTTCCCTACTTAGCTGGCTTAGTATTAAATTAAATAACGGGTTTCTCTGCTTGGTTTTGATTCTCCTGCAATTTTTGTAAGTTAGGTATATGGAAATTACTACCAGCTAAAATAAATACGTTTGTTTGTTTGTTTGTTAGAATTGGTTCATGCTTAGCGTGCGCATATCGTGTTATGGGATACACGCGGGAAGTTTGGAGAACACGAGAGAAGCGCGAGAATTGCTCGAGACTGAGACGAAAGCACCTCTAGCTTCTTGAGTGCTCTCCAATTTTATGCACAGCGAAAAGCATGAACAAATTGTTTCATAACATAGCGACAACAATTTAGGCTCTAGACCATGTTTTATTTGTGATTGAATATAAGCTTAAAGTTCTCACAATGCAGTTAAAAACACGCCACAATCAGTTAAGCGACAGTTGAGAGAAAACAATTCGTCTGGCTCCTACAAAGAATGAAAAATTAACTTCTTCGAATTATTTTAGTAAACATCTTAGTTTGGCAAAAGTCAAAGGTCCCAGAAGTAGGGGTTGGATTGTTTACTGAAGATGTTCACATTGCCGAAACTTAAACAAAAGGAACTCGCAGCTAAACTTTTCGGAAATTTCGGGGTCAAATCAGCGCGCACGCTAGTTATTACATAACCTCCCCGAAATACACGAGTTAATAATATGATCAGCTCTGCCCCTTTCAGGCGGCCCCGATAAATGAGCCCTTGCGGAGAAGTTGCAATAATTGTGTTTGTGAAATTTTTACTTTTCATTTTAGGCTTGACTTTATCACACAGTTTGTAAAGACGTGCCTATTTCTCGCCGAATTCTCTTTTGCCTATTTCGTGATGTTAATTGCTATGACGTACAACACGTGGCTCTTTGTGGCTGTTGTAATTGGTCGAGGAATGGGATATTACGTGGTGACGCCACTCATTGATACCTCTCACCACAGTGACATTCAGCCGGATTCTCTGTCAATAAGACGAAAGCGTTCCCCACTAATACAGGGTGCGGATATTTAACGAAGACCAGATCAAGTAATATCTGTCCAGGGGGTGGGGGTACGCCGTATATAAGCTTTATGGGTATGTGCCGCTTTGAAGGGTAAAGTTCTTAGGTATTTAGTCTGGGATAGGATAAAGAAATCAAACAGCCTAAGTATTAAATAGGGAATGATTTACCAGAAACATTTCATATAATAGAAACTGAAACCGAGAAGTAACTGAAGTAACTAACTAATATTGGTATAGTTAGCGTATGTTGGACTTCGATAGTGATATGATTTCAGCATGGAAAACAGCTAGTCTGGAATAGGGTAGGGGTTTTTTGGTGTCTAGTCTAGAATAGGGTTGCAAATCAAGCTGATCATGGTCTAGTATAAGGTAAGGGTTTCAGTGTCTCAGCGGCACACCCCTAACCAATGATTGAAAGAATACCTTTCCCCTAGGTATCTGCATTTGGAAACTTCTGAACGCGCCACAGGGTACCATTATATTCTAAGTTCCAGCATTTCCATCTGTGGAGGGACGGTTGCTGTCCTTCAAAAATATTTCGGAAAAAAAAAGTGATGGACAAATCCCGGGCTCTTCCTGCTACGGGCAGAAGATCCCCGCTTCGTAAATAGCCAACTTCTTAGTCTCATCTAGGTTATGTCTGATTGATATTTATCTCAGTATACACTTCCCTGTCAACACAAACCGTGTATAAATAAAGTTGCTTTCGCTTTAACTTTAAAAGGTCGGAGTGGAGTGGTTCTTTAATGACTACACTACAACGAAGTTGCAAGCTACTGAACCGGCTCGTGAAATTTGAACGTTTTGAAAAACTAACTCGTGCAAATTAATTCCAAATTAAACTGGAAACGGTATGACCTATGTTAACGAAGAGAAGTGTAGTAGCTGACGTAAGCTTGTCATTGTATTTGTCGTCAGATAGAAGCAGCTGTTATTGGTTTAGGGCTCAGGCCATTGTTTTGTTCTGTTGTTCCCTTAAACCTTAGCAGAGCTACCACCTGACACGCGCATGCGAAAAGAGAGGTGCACAGTTGACCACGTAAATACAAGACTAAAGATAAACACATTTTTAGACGCAACGGAAAAGCCCTGTATGATTTTTCTAGCATAGCCTCCCACGCAGACGTTCTTAGGTTTGTCACGCGTTCCTCCCCACGAAGTAACACGAGTCAAAACCAACCATACGGAAAGTTCAGAATGTTTTTCACCTCTTATCTTTTAAATGTAAATACACCTAAGACGACTGCTGATTTACGGCAAGTTAGTTTACAACTTCGTTGCTTGTTTCTTTCCCATTTTTTACCCTGATCCAACGACAAGTTAATCAGAGTGTAGTGGAATCTATCCTTGAAACTTCCCGCAATCAACAGAATCAAATATGAATATGCACGGGAGTTTTTAACCTACTCCCTCGTCCTACGCTTCAGACTTCATTCTCTTTTTGAAACCAAATCAAAAAACCTCAATTCTACTGCAGTTATTTTCGCATTTGGCGACATGCTAATCGAGGGGGATTGACACAATGACACATACTGCAGTATAACAAATCAACCCTACAATGCGCTCTCGGGCGGGTGGTAGAGTGCTTAAAGGCCCAAGATGAGAAAACAGAGAGAAACGAAATAAAAGGTCACTGGAGAGTGCACGAGTTTCCTCAAACAGAGAGAATATGCTCCCGTTTTCTGTCAACTCTTGGCGCGGATCGGTTCTGGTTCAAACAATGGCTGCTGAACAACCACTGCTGGAAACTTGTTTCCTAACATTTCCACCTCCACTCGTGATCCCGGTTCAGTCAGGGAAGGCGGCAAATAAGCAAAACATATACTCTTCTTTAGCTGGTAGCTGTACGAACCACTTGAGGTAAATCCTACAACCTGGTGGAATAAAATAAATAGTGAAGCATTCTGAAGCATTCGCATTGTTTCCAACCTTTAGTGGGAAATTACATTTGGGGTGTTCTCTTTGCGCCAAAACCATGTCTTAGGGACCTCCAGGGAAGTTTTACCCGAAATGGTTTCCAAGGGCGCGTCCTTTCGAGATGATCTGGATCCGGATCACTGAGCGAAAATCAATCCGATCATGGAGCACCAAAGGAACAAACGAATTCTTGCATATACGTATATTTATCGGTTTCTTTGATACATCATGGTCTGAGAGAGCTTGGACTGATCCTCAAACAACCATCCCAAAGGAACACATCCCGAGTATTTTCTCGTGGGTGATGTCGATTCAGGATCGAGGGTTTAAATCGAAGTTTCAATGTGTGAGCAGAACCACGACTACCATACCTCCAAGGACAGACTAAAAATGTAATGTAGGGTAGAAGCAGACTCAGCACGCGCCCTCCCATGGAATGAACCCTTTTACCTCAATCAGCATTACCAAGGTAACTCCTACGTACCTTATTGGCGTACCAAACGGTCTCGTTCCCTTCAGGGTCCACATCCGTAGTATCCATCGTTAGGAAGCACAAAATGCGTTCACAATCATCCTTGTTCAGTTTCAACAGGGCGTCTCGTCCGATAAATTGGACACCCTGTTTTAATGAATGAGCGAGAAAAGGTTTGCCAGAGTTGCGTTACACTACATCAGTGACACAAGTCACGCCATAAATTTGGCTAACGCCTCTTACCTTGTGTAATTTTATAGACGACATCAAATCTGCCTCAATAGCGTTGGTTGACATATTCATCTGCCGACAAAATACAAGAAAAGTGTGTAAAGTATTCCTTAAGTATTCATGACTAAATTTTTGTTCTCTCCAACACAAGCTTCGTAGCTCTGCGCCTAGAGCGAGACATAATTACTGTGGGAGTAATTTAGTACATGCTAATGTTTCCTGTCTGCTCCACAGAATTCAAAGGAAAAGGGACTGATGGTCCGTGATCTCACGCACATTGTCGCGTAAATCTCTCAAGCAGAGAGCTTTAAAACAAATTTTAAATATAGTCTACAGTATACAACAAAAAGTTCCGAAACTAGCAGGAAAGGATTCTACCTGAACTACTCGGGCGCTGTTCGGTAAGAAAACGAAATCACATTTATGCATTAGTAAATTGCGGTCATAAAATACCTCAAAGCCCCACAAACGAAATCCTTTCTCTAGCCTCAACGAGTTTAAGGCGTATGTGCCAAAGTCTCCGATACCATGATGGTCACCAGCTGTCAAAAGTGCTTCATACAGCTCAGCTGTGTGCTCATTCTTGTGAAACAGCTCCCAACCTAATTCCCCTGAACCGAAACCAAACGAATCCATTATTCTCCATAAGATAGATGTCTCTTATCCCTTAAAAATGGCAAGTTCCTTTGATGCTGACGCACAATTCTTATTACCTCGCTGCTAATAATTTGAGGATAAGATAGATTATACTTACAGAACCTTGAAGTGAACTGGAATATTACTCTCTCCTCGTTAACGGTAGATTATTGCGCAGCATATTTTTTTTCAGCACTTCCAAAGAACTCGAATGCATCATGTATAAACTTGGTTGGAAGGAAGCAGCGATATGCAGGGGTAAAATGTCTTCTCCAAGAATACAAATGGAGAATGACTGATTACGGCGAATTAGCTATTACTTTACATCACTAAAATGTTTACGTTACTAGCGTCTGCCAAGACAAAATTATACTGCCAGCAGACACAAGTCATTAGTTTTCCTTATTCTTGTCACTTATGAGCTTGGCATTACCTTAATGTAAATCTTTTATTTGCCAGAAATGAAATGTTGATTATATTGAAACTACGCGTGAATTACCAGTAGGGCAAAGCACTGCTCAACCGAATTTTCAATACACCCACTTGAAAAGTTGCCCACCACTTGGGGAAGATGCACCAGAACACCATTTTGTTGAATAAGCCACTGTGCGTAATACCTCGTACCTGTAAAGGAAAACCGACTAGCTTGCACGGGAAGTCCTGCTACCTCTATGTTTCTAAAGGCCAGATATGGGAATTTCTCATCACTCATGTCTGATGACGTCAGCTTTGACAGAACATCACGTGAGTGAGGTCCGGCGACGCCCAGGCAGGCAATGTCGTCTGTGATATTCTTGATAATGACGTCGTAATTACCCTTTCGTTGATTTTCCAAAAGCCACCTGTGAACAAACGACAGCAGGAAATAAGTAGTACCGTTAAGTTGAGAAACTTGCAAAAAAGCAAAGTGGAAGCAGCTTAGCTCACTTGGTTGGGACAACCAACAGCAGTGTTCCATAGTGGAAATCTCATCTGCGGACAAGGTATGTCTCTTAGCATGTCAGGGTTTGATTAATGTTTTTTTTGGTAGCCGTTTTCATCGTCTTGTACTGAATATTTGTTTTTATAACTACAACTAACGTTATTCCCTGCAGGCACGTGTCATAGAGGGATCTGGGCATTTGATCACTCTTTCTAAGAGTTGGTACAGTGTCCCAAATAATTTTCCCATCCACAATCATTATTACCTGAGATCATGAAACTCAGTGGCACTTCCAGTGACCAGAAAAAAGTGATCCGGTGCCAGGCAAGTCACAGCCATTTCAGCGTACACTTTACCCCTTGGTGTCAGCATGTGACTTATGTTTGAATGTCCCATCTAGCAACATAATAACAAATAAAGTCAGAAACAAGGAATAATCCAATTGCTTTAGGTAGCAACCCACTTAACTTGCAGGGGAACTAGGAACTACATTTTGCTTCATTTTTCTACAAAACAAGGCTAAAATTAAGACAAACCCTCCTTAACTCTTAGATAAAGATATTGACTAAATTGTAAAAGAAGAGCAAACTATAATACGTTTTTAGCGATTTTGTTCAAGACCAGGTCAGAGTTTGAAGAACTCTGTCAGATTATCTCAATTTCACGTCACGTCACAACATACAATGACAATTTTTTATAGCTTCAGTGTACTTAAAAAGAAAACTAAACCATTCTATTTAAGCTTTCATCAATGCAGTCTGTTCCGGGCTTTCAGTCAGTAGGGACAATCAAAAATGCGGGCGGGCAACGAGCGGGGTCTGGTAGAGAAAAAGGAGAGGTCACTGACCGCTGAGAGTCTGGAACAGGCTACCATCAACGGAACTATGTATTTTAGGTTTTGACTTTTGAAAGACTTGTTGTTGATAGTGTCCCTTAAAAGTACCCGACTGTAGTACAACCTCGTTCCCATGCCCATGGCCTTGTCTCTTCCTCAGTAAGGGAAAAGGCCATGGGAACGAGGTCGGCTGTAGTATTGCTGAAAGATGACTGGTAGCAATTCGTCTGTTGAACATAAGGGACACTCACTTTAGGTAGTTCATTGGCGAAGATCGTATCCATAAAGGAGACTGCATCTTTTCCCTTCACTTCTATTTTCCCATAAGGCGATAAGTCTATGATACCAACTTTATTCAACACCTTGTCACATTCTCGACCAACTGGCTCAAACCAGTTTGTTCGTCGAAAGCTGGGTTTATACCCTGGCTCGTCCCCAGGAAGCGCGAACCAGTTGGGTTGTTCCCAGCCAGCACGGAGTCCCATCTGTGCACCACGTTCGCAAAGTCTCTGTAAGGACGATAGAAAAAGGACGTCAGCGCTATTAACACCAAAGTTCAAGGCTTTTCAGCTACACATGTGTTCTCTTAAAATGTTGATGTTCAGTAGCATAGCAGGAATAAACAAAACTATTTGGTGCTTAACATAGAACCTGTTATTTATAAATCATACGTTTGAAGGATTTATCACTCCCAATAAAGGTGCTGAAAGGAGTTGTTTACAACAAAATGTTCATACACCCCAAACTTACACCCTAACTGGACAACAAGTTAGAAAAAATACGCTTTCCAACTCCGCTAAACTCGGTCATTTCAATCAGCAGTGAGATAAAAAAAGAAGCTCGCCTTCATTCGATTGACTCCACCTTATTTTCAATAACGAAAAGACAAAGCTTTTCTTGTAATAATTCCTTCCCTTTTGAGTATAAATTGTATACGTTCTTACTACACAACAGCCAGTTACCTTGTAAATTTGACTTGTCCTGACAGGGCGACCCGCCCACCTCTCTAACTTTGGATGTATCATCTCATTATTCAGACCGTACGTCTCTCGAGCTTTCGCTAACACATATTCTTTTGTAGTCCAGTTGCCATAGCGACCAGGTTCACATTCAATGAGATCATATGGCGGCTCTCCATCGATCATCCAATCAGATACGTATTTACCGACTCCCCCTGATGGATTGAAAATAATTGAAAAAACTTTTCTCATTCCCTGTTGCTTTTGGATTAATTTTCCCGCAATTATATGACCAGACCAAAGAGCATCAATCACTCACCCGCGAGACCAATCCCATATCCCGTCCCGAGGGCCAGCCACATGTTAGGAACCTCTGCATCGAGACCGAGCAATGGAATAGCGTCCGGGGAGTAAGTTATGGGACCTGAAACAACGCTTGTTATTTCGGCATTGGCAAGGACGGGTGTTCGCTTCATCGAAAGTGTCACGTAGTCACTGACTCTGTTCAAATCACTTTCAAATAATTCTTTTCCGAATCCCTCTGGAACAGCGTTCCACCTGTAAAAAAATGCATGTATGACTTACATCAAAAGCCGGTTTCATAAAGGAAACATTTCTTAGTTATATTACATTTCACAAGACGACAGACAGCATTTCATTGCTATCAATAGCCTATTTTGACACTACAGTAGTTCTGTTAGGATCCGTCCTTAAGTTTGGTTGGGCTATTTTGTGTTCTATTCCATAAAAATCATCAATGGCTAGTTTGGTTAGCCATGCAGTCTCAAACACGCTGAAAAATGTCTGAGTTTAGAGTTTAAGAGAACGCATACGTAGTCGATAACAGTTGATATCAGTAAAGCACGGTTTAATATTAGTCACGTGCTGCAAATGGAAACGTTCAGATAAGTGTTCAAATCAATAAAAACCAGCAGCAGTTGAATTGGTTGTCTTCACTACAAGGCCACCTTTGTAACAACAGAACCAGTGCAACTAACTGTCTATCTTACCAGTCATCTTCCATTTTCATCTTGTCCGCGCTTTCATATGTGCCAAACCCAATTCCTTGCTTCTCCTGACGGGAGTAAAGTGAACCCTCCAGGTCCCTCATAAAAGGAAGTTCTTTCTTTAAATTCGCCACTTCGGGAATTGTTCCCGTAAGAATATACTGATGATGTACCACGCCTAAGGCAAGTTCTCTCCCAGTCATGCGGCCTATCTCTCTACCCCAAAAGCCTAAGATCGATAACACCATGGAGCTTAAGAACACAGTATGTAAATGAGTAAGCAAAGACAAAGTACACCCGTTAAAGCATTTTTAAGTTATGGGCATATCTGGCCATTTCAAGTTCTCGTTTTGTAGAGAACGGATAAGAAAACTTCCTTGGTGCATTAAGCTTCAATGCAAGCTTTAAGACTGTAAACTGTTTCTAAGAAAGTCAGTTACCTGCTGCATTAACAACGTGCTTAGATTTGATCGTTCCGTGCGATGTCTGTACATCCCACCTGCCATCAGATCGGTAGTTGAGCCCAGTGACTGGAGCAGGCATGTAGATCTCTGCCCCATACATCCGAGCTCCGATAGCAAGGGCCTGTGTCATGGAATACGGATCAATGTAGCCATCCTCTGAAGAGTGTCGTTGGTATCATACATATGTTAGTATCATTTAGTTTATTGCTAAAGCGAGTTAAGTTTCACAGCCATCAGGAAGTGGTTGTTGTACTGCATACGATACTAATTAAAATATAATATTCATATACAGTATAAGTACAAATAAAAGTATTAAAACCGAACTATAAAATAATAACCTACGGTCCTAAACCTTGGTATACATTGGAAAAAATGCTGCTAACTCTGAAGAAATTTGAAAAAAGGTGAGTCCTACCGTTTATAGTGTGGACCGCAGACACGAATAAGTGTGAACGGCACCTTGATGGTACCATACTTAAAAGATAAATGAACTTAAATGGCAAATTTGCAGAGTTAACGTTTTTTCAGTAACAACTTTCACAAGCTTTTGTAAATTCAAAACTTAAGAAGAAAGAAATTAAATCAAAACGCACCAGGAAAGTATAGAGCTCCCAACACATCGTCCACGTTCAGAAGCGGATGTACCTGAGCAACCTCGCGTGTTGTAATTAACCTCTGTGGAGCTTTTTGCCAGCCATGTCTGTGCATTTGATACTTTGCCTCCTCGAGTCTTTCAGGTGTTGTACAAATTCGTACGCTGCCACACATGTGAAACCCTACGTCCTACAGATAAATCACATCGCTGGTTATAAACAAAATTTTTAGAACAAGACAACATTACTTTTTAAAAGGAAATGTCTGAGACCGCAAACTGGATTCGGAAAACATTTAAAAAATTCAGTTCGCAAATTCGTAAAATCCCGTTTAACAAACAGGATGGCGTTGTTAATCCGGTAAATACGACAGGGGAAGTTTAGAAACGGTGATGGAGATCATTCAAGCAGCGTCCGCACAACGCCGGTGGAATTTGAAAACGCAGCTTTATTTTTTTTCCATGGTTAAGCAGCCTTCTTACCATACTAACCCGTCACGAGGACGGAACTTTTCGAAAAACGCCTTTCAAACTGGAGAAATTTGAAAACACCGGCCTTTTGTTTTCATGTGGATGGAACACATTTTCAAAACGGAGCTTTACGAAAAACGATCACGTCACGATAATCACGTGATACCCTGACCGGCGTAGTATAGTGTGGACGGAAAACATCAGATGCGTTTTCAGAGTGAAACATCTTTTTTCAAATTCCTTTAGGGTGGTGTGGACGGGGCCTAAGAACGTATCATAACGAACAAAATATCAAATGGTAGCTTGGTTTGCCAAAAATGATAAGATATATCACAGTGAAAGAAAATGGTTGCATGCGCAGCGTGAAAACCGAAATACCTATGATACCAACCTGGCCAGTTTCCTGCTGAAGTGCTTTGTATAAACATATACTGTAGTGCGTTATCGGTTTCATGTTCACTACTGGGTTATAGTGAGAAGTTACACCAAACTGAAACACGAGAAAACAAGAAATAGTGACTAAACACGCTAAGCCACATTACCTTAGGCGTATCAGAGATGCCTTCTGCCTCTCTTTCAAAACGAGTCTTCGTACAAAACCATAAACATGAAAATGTGCTTCCTCTATATGTTCATTTTGATGCAAATCAAGCTCATTTTCATAAGAAAGGTTTTTCACGAGGTTTCGTTTGAAACAGAGGTACAAGGTAACTTGGAAATGGCCTATTTAAAAAGGATAAATAATTCTGAAATGTCAGCTACCAAACAGCTACGCAAATAAATTACAAAGGATCTTTGTACAAATATAACATGAATCCTATGAACAAGGTGGATAAAAACGTTTCTTAAAATCTTTCCCACTAAGATTCAGTTACGATTGAAAAGGTAATTACCCTTACTGAATGCCGTAGATTTCAAAAACTTTAGTTCTAAAAATATGGTTTTAGAATAAGAAGCTAATAAGATAAGATCTGCTAGTTGAAAATTTTCGTCATTCTCATTACTAGGAAAGGCGCGGTCGAGAGTTAGGTCTGCTGGAGCTAAAATCTGGGATCCCTGGTTCAAATCCCTCATCCTACCAGCAGCTGGACTCAGTTGTTCGCAGTAGTTTCGGTTATGACTGTACTCCTCGGCTGCTCCAAGTAAACAGCCAACTAGTCGCCCTCCCAGCAGATTATGTTCAATTTGCAATATTTGCTTATATATTTACAGTACCCCCCAAAATGCAGGGTATTGCTAATTCTATAATCTATCATCAATTAAATAAATCCACGTTTTTTGCCACGTTTGATATTATACGGAGAAACTACATAGAAACGAGTCCCTTGCCCGTCTGTCACAATTGGTCCCTTTTTCTTGCAATCTGGTAATAAGGCTAAAACGTCATGAAAGCCCTGGAAGACATGCATGTTCCACCGATAAGCCTCACCGAGTGCCAAGTTGAGCCTGCAGTAAGTTCCGATTTCTCCAGTAGAATCACATCTTTCATTCCACCTTTCGCCAAGTGGTAAGCAATACTGGTGCCCAAGGCTCCTCCGCCGATAACAACAGCCTCGGCATCTTCTTTAAGACGTTTGTTCAGCGCTTTTTTGATATTACTGAAAAATATGAATGAATAAATATTTTGCTTTTTTAAGAGAAACTCACAGGAACTATTACAATACTTACATTAGTAGTTATACCAATAATATTTTTTAAGGGAGGTACTAATTTGCAAATTTTATTAAACAGACTTTACCGCTCCGAATATCTACAATATGTCTAAACAAGAGCCCATCGTGGCCTCCTGCGCTAAACCATTGTCTCTCGCATCCTTAACGCTATTAAAAAGTAGTTTGAAAAAATGCAACGATAACGGCACCACGCATATTTTGAATCAATTTAAGTTTTTGAAGAATAAAAATGTAGACGTTTTTACTATGACGTTTATAGCTTAAAGTATATTGATTCGACTCCCTATAAAAATGATCTCAAAAAATGAAATGATGTTTGAATAAAAAATAATAAATTTAGTATAAAGATGGATAATCGTTTATTTTTCCCTGGGTTTGCCATTTTCTATGATTTCAAAAAGGTGTGAAGTCGAGATTGACTGCAGGAATGATCAATAGACTCTATTCATAAATGCATGCCAATTCATCTTAATAAGCCCAACTAACCTCGTTTGCATTGAGAGTGAAAATTCTCTTTAATTATTAACTCTGAATACGAAGTTAGTTGACTAGGTTCTATAAAGTGGCTACGAGACTGAGAGCGACGCTTTATCTAACTGAAACGCTTCAGTAACAAGTCCGCCATGAAATCGATGATTTTTCTTCATATTTCTAGTATATGTTTGGTCAAAAACCAGAAAGCACGCTCATTCAAAGAATATTAATTGCGGATTCAATAAACATGCATTATTTTAACTGACAGTTAAGTCAACGTCGTAACTGTTCCAAACATCTTGAAAAGATGTTCTGTCAAGACAGATTTTTCTTGCTATTGAAACGATGTGTTGTAAGAATTCAAGAACCCAACAACTAGTGTTACATGGTCACTACCATCACGCGTAACGTAAACTGACTTCTTCATGTTTTGAAACCCTCAAATGATCGTTCTTTGGAAAACGAACAATATCTCGAACAGTGGATCAACAGTTCGCCTAAGGATCTTAATTATAGAACAACAATGAGCCAGAACATGTTGAACCTAAAAGCGCAAACACACTATGCGCGTTAAAGTCCCGGGATTTTTATAAACCACTGATTTACTTTTGGGGTAAAGCAGTTTCTATTACGACACATAGTAAAGTCATATACTTTTACCTTGAATCATGAGAACTTGAGAAGAAGTAGTGGCCGGTCGATATAACTCTTGAATCAGCATTCATCAACTTTCTTATTTTCGAGGCACCACCATAAACAGGAGATATTCTAATCCATCTCCACCGGGAGTACAGAAAACTCGACATTGAAGAGCTGTATGCAAATTGTACCGCCGAGAATAATTATTCAGAATTATTGAAAATTCAGAAAACGTTTCTTGCCTAGCAAATTGTCGATCAGCGACATTGAACTCCTCTGTGTTTGGGAAAATCAGATTATCTCTTGGAGAGGCAAACGGCGAGTAACCTTTTCTCTGTTAGTTCGAATTCCCGTTTAACCGGTTTAAGTACTGGACTATCGCGTGTTGTCACGAAATGTTTCAAGCTACTTGTTCAGTCATGAATACACAAAATTGACTTTAAAAATTAAGGAAAAATGCTTTGAGATAGTTTGATAAAACAGCAGAAACAGCAGAAATGTTAACACTGGGCAAGATTGTTCAAAGTGTAGTTTGCGTGACTTTGGAATCATTACTGTAGTTAAAACTTCGCTATTGTTGTCACGATCCTGCCGTGACGACAAATGAGACAAGCTTCAGAAAGGGAAAATTTTCCTTGATATCGTCGGACATATTTAAAACGAATTGCAGTTTTAATAAATGCAATGGGGTTATTGTGCAGGGCTCGAAAAAACCGCCCACAAACTCGCAAAATGCTAGAATTTGAGAGTGAAAAAACATCCATTTTAACAAAAAATTGTTCGAATTAATTTCATATCAAGACAGAAAGTACTGAAAGTAAAGACATGGGATCAAAAGGATGGTGAAAAGAGGCACTATGACCTATGACTATGACCTATCATGAAGGTTTTCCATTTAACATCAGTGTATCTTTTGCTAAATACCGCTGTAAACTAGGATTATTCTCAATGAAAAGAATCAAATCATACTGGTGTTTATACGCTCTGGGCATCAATACCATGGGCATGCTTATGAGAATATAATGGAGGGCAACAGCAAAAAGTAACATTGCTAAACACGCTTGGTCTTCAGATCAATCTATTGACTTTCATAATTCTCATCTGATTGACAAGGGCTCTTCCCGTATTCGCAAGACATTGAGAAACATGGCACTCTTTTGATAAATCATGCCGATAACAATTCAAGGCCGCTCCCCAATCAATAGATCGTTTTCACGTGGCGTTATCATTTTCTAAAATCCAAAAGTAAAAGCGAGACGGTATATTTATTTCTGTCTGCAATTTTTCATCTTGTTAGTGTGCTTCGTTTGGAAACCAACGCATTTTGAAATTCAGAGTTATGGCGGTTCGTGACACAGAGCTACGATCGCGTTTATCGCAAAATATTTACTTTTCCCATGATTTATGATCTTTTCAGAAGTTTCAGTCAGCAAATGTAAATGCCTCTTTGTTCAGTACAGATAATCAGCCTCCAAGATAGCCAAAGTACGTTTCAGGCAGATGTTAACACTATCCCCAACCGCCATATTGGTATACCACGGAGGTACACCAATATGGCGTTTCCATACTGGGCTCTGTAAACTTTCTGCGAAACATTTCAGCGAATATCTAAAATTTGGGAAAACGCACAGACTTAAAACTTGGAGAAGTGTGTTCTTCTTTATTTCCTATGACATCTCAATTTCTTGACTGGATTGTTTTCGATTTATTCAGTTTTTAATTGCGTGGCAGTGAAGACGATCTATACTCCATTCTGTTAAAAAGAACAATTAGTTCATTGACACTTATATTTATTCCATTTTATTGTATTCTTGTATAGTCCCACATTTTTTGTAGATATTTGTAGTTGTCAGTTTTTCCAATTTTACTCATCGAAGGCTGTAGTCTGACAGCCAAAAGCTCAGTTTTTAAAGTTTAAATAGCTAGTGAACGTTTTATTATACATGATATGTTTTGTCCTGGCTACGGTTATTCAGCTTTTCTAAAAAAAAAAACAAGTTGCTTGTCACTCTAGGGCTTAAGTACAAAGGCGATGGCTATCACGACATCGAAAAACCAAGCTTGGTCACTCCAATGGGGAGGAAGAGGCATCAAGAGTTTACTACTGGTCTTACCAGTTTGACTCAAACTGGTATGATCAGTTTGCTAATCTTGGCAACACTTTGCTAGTGGACTAAACAGTGGACTTCAAACTTCACATACTAGCTTCTCTTAAATATTCCACTAGGTCAGACCTTAAAAACGTAACCTAGCAATGTTGCTCTATGGTATTGTGGCCCACAGAGGACATGCCACATTTTATTTTATCGCGCGGTAAAACTAAAGTACCGCGCGATAAACTTTTCTCTATCGCGCGAAATTTCACACTAAGCGTGTGCGTGATATAGGTCGCGCGGTCAATACAGAATGATGGCGTTGCTAGGGTATACACTGAAAGGGCTTTTACTTTTTGGAATAATAAATTTATCCAGCTGTATTACCGCCTTACGTTGGCTACGTTGGCAATGGCTTGACTTTCCAGTAGAACGGCATCATTAATCAATACTTTTCTCTTGGTCTGGCTTACTCAGAGATCCTCGCTTTTCTTCTGTGTTCTCATGAAATTGGAATAAGCCCCCGGGGGGGGGGGTGTACTCCCTTATGTGGGCTATATAGGTATGTGCGGCCCAAAAGGGTATGGTTTTTCAGCCGTTTTGGTCATAAATTGGGTATCGATTTTTGCCCTCTAGTCTACAATTTGGTTTTCTTTTAGAAGAAGCAACTTCTTCATCACACCCTTCCTCTCCCATCCGCGCATTGTCTTCCATTACCTCGTTTAACGCCTGCTACGCAGGCTAGATAAAGCCAGCAACAAGAAGAGTCAG
>Ga0126337_10000935_pt1 | contig 16547 bp, 7 predicted proteins | sample DipCmetagenome_FD_92527 | JGI IMG/M metagenome (GOLD analysis project Ga0126337, IMG submission 92527) | Coral microbial communities from La Bocana,Puerto Morelos, Mexico - Diploria C A metagenome | ecosystem: Host-associated > Invertebrates > Cnidaria > Coral | place: La Bocana,Puerto Morelos... | reverse complement strand
TGGACACGGCCATCGGTACATTCACCATGGTATCAATGACATAACTGTTCTTTTAATATGACACGAATACAAGCACTATTTTGACTCGGAAATACGTCAAATCGACAAGGTTTGCTTAGATGCCCTTCTCCCTTTTTTTTCCGCGCGCGCTTCTTGTGAAGAAGTGCGATATGTAAATTAGCTATGAAATGGTATCCAATGCGCATGTGCACCAGGTGACTGTGTCCCTTTAAGGGCTTTTATGGGGAGTGATCACTAAACACCCGCAAGAAATATCTGAGGTTTAACAACAAACAGATTTGGTTTCACGTAGATCAACTTCTTATAAAGCGTTTCAATGGCCATTGATAAAGTGAATAGTTGAAGTATTTCCAAGTGAGGATGTCATGCTAGAGTAGCAAATAACAAATACTTGAGCGCCTTATCGACGCGGCAAGTACTTGGCCTTACTCATAACGTCTCTTAAAACACTGGGTCCAGCGTTCTTATTTCGGCAGGTTTATGTTAATTTATTTCGTTTTTCGTATCAATGACATTGTTGCGGTCATTGTCTGTTTTAGAAAAATACGCCCTGCCGTATGATCATCATCAACATCACAAGGGCCTCCAAGTGTTTTACGCCACATTAATGCCATGTTACTCATATTTTCACATAGCTCCTTGAGTTACCGGATTATTTTTGTTTATTCGAGAAACAAAGCTGACAGGCAGGGGCTCCGCTGAAAGTCTCTTCTAGAAAATTTGACAACTCTTCATTTTGCTTTTTACAACAGACGATACACTGTACGTGGAGTCCTGTCTTCTAAATCGTCACCTCGCCAAGCCCAGCGGGTTCAGAAAGCTGCCTTTGTGAGTACCTTCATTTTGTATTACGAGACAGATCAATGTATTACTCGTTTATCTAATTTCGATGTTGTTTTGATCATTTTGTATTACTGATGTGTTAGCAACCAAGCAAAACTGTTGAATTTCTTTCCTTTTTGAAGATGCATATTTAGTCGACATGCTTGTCAACTGCGCTCATCGGATTTACATCTGCCATCTTGTTGGATGAGTTAAATAATTATCTGTCAATTTCATACCGCGACCCGGCCACATATCTACCAAAGCCAAGCCAAACGCCATCTTACATCGTCTAAACTAAACATTGTACCATATCAGGCCGGAATATTGTAGAAAGATTAATGAGTTTTATAAGAACGAATTTTGGAAAAATTGAGGGCATAGTATCATAGGATTTCTGTACAATAGTAATAAAAGCCGCGAGGTCAAAACTATATATAACGAGATCTCTTTCGCTGTTGATTTGCAAATTGGATGCTCTGTTTTATAATTTTGCGTCCAATTAACGAAGGAAACTGTTTTATTATGCTTGGTTTCTTATTTACTGATACAGCGAAGCAACATTTATGAGGAATGGAAGTTAGATGATGGATTAATAGTAAACGAGAACCATATATTGAACACATGCATTCAGTGAAAACAGCGAAACTGTGAAATTTGAGGCTCTGGTATTCAGGGCTTTATAACTCGCAGGCAAAGCATAGACTACTAGGAGGTCTGACAATTTTTGTAGTTCTTTCTCCAGAACATAAGAACAGATAATCTCTTATTGACAATGTTGCCTACTCGACTCGTGACCTCTGGAAAATTTCTGGAGTAAGAGAACATCGTCCACGTTTGACCTGGTAAACCCGGGCCTCTCGGGATTATGCTCGATTCTGACTAAAACGCGACGCAAGGCTGTAAGGGAATTTTTAGATGGAAGAATCATGAGGTTTGGGCAGTAGTATCTTTCAATCAAAAGATTGACGGAGCGTCAAATAACAAGAAACTCAGAACACAACCAAAGAGGTGATGAGAATTCTAATTATAAACTAAAAATAAGAGCCTCGGAGGTGGTCAAGATTCACAGTACCGCAAACTCCTCGAGTTGATTGAATTCGAGTTAGATGGAGAATTGACGAAATCAACTAAAATATTCAGAAAAAAGAAGGATAACTTTCTAACAGGGAATGCATGTCGACGTTGTTGTGTATCGTGATAATGGTATAACGACATATTTTAAAATTTTTCTATTGTCAGTTGCTATACATTGATCCGCCTTTCATCCTATCGATGAATGATCAAAAACACAATTAATTAGTTATCAGTTCGATATTTTGATCCCATCGATTGATTCCAGTATCTTTTTGACAGGCGGGCATAGCTTGTCTCACCCAAAATTAGAGGAGCAATCGAACAAAACATGTTTTACATGTTCCTGCGAAAATATAAAGTAATAAATGTGACCTGAGGAAATTAGTTTCTCGATGAGTGATATCTTCTTTGCCGAATTCTCTCGAGGACAGTCAAAAGGCTCAACTTGACCTTTTGCGTGTAGTTTGAGGCGGTGAGAAACGAGACAAAAGTACCACATCACGCTAAGTTTATAGACTAATAAATATTAAATAACTTTGCCATCTCATGAGGCGACATTGTAAATTAAATCGCTTAGTTTGAAAGTTTGAATATTTTCCTTTCCTGTCACAGACAGTCAGGTTTTCAGTAAACACAACCTGGAACTTTTTCTTTTAGATAAAGCGCGCTGCTTTCATGTGCAATGGGGTCAGAGAATAGCCCGAAAGAAAGCATCTTATAGACACAGACTTTGTGTCGCTCGTGGATATTTTAAATGACATTTTTGTAACTTGGTCTGTTAATTTCAAGTCTATTTAACACCGCTAATTCATCCTAAGATAAGTAGCACTACCTTTGCCTTCGACTCGCTTTTACTTTATTTTTGTTTTTCAATTGAGCGCATGGGTCGAAACGTCGAGATAAAAACAATTAAAACGCATTTTGTTTCAGCCTAGCTGTCCTCACCTCGGTGCCTATGCAAGTACATGCACGAATTAAAAATCTGATTGTCACAGAGAGATTTCCTCGAGTCGAACAGTTTTTCGTGACAAGAATATGCACCTAGACGATCACGCACAAAGAAGACGCATTGTGGATAAAAGATTATAGTGTTAGTTTCCAGCATAAAGGTAGGGTTTTGCTTAAATTTTTCAACCCGCGACAAACAACTCAGACGAATAAATATACATTTTCTTTTAGTCACATCTGGACGCCTATTTTGCTCGCATTTTTCATTTTGAATTCTAACTGAAAGTTTGCTTGAATTGCAATGATCTAACTATACGTAATACATTGCTCGAATCTTTGAACGGCAATGAGGTTTTGACGCCCACGTAAAGATTCTAAGCAAGCTTTTTCAACATTCGAGAATTCTTAGCTTGTTCCGAAATTACAAAGTGTAGCTTTTAAAACGAAGTGACGTTTATTTATAAGCATGATTCAGCAGTAAAATGCTGCTATGAGTTTTCACCCCAAATCGAACAGCAGGAAATTACCATGATTTCGGAGTTGTGTGCTAGGTCAATGAACCCGGAGTTCACTGAGTCGATCAAGATATACGGAAAAGCAGCTTTACTTTCTTCTTTTCTTCACCTCAGTTAAAAACACCCAGTGACTCAGTATCAATATCAATATCTATCAATATTTATTGAACATTGCGCGGGAGTTTTTCTTCCCCTACGGCTTTGTCTCTGATTCAGCGTCGTCTTCAAAGTTGCAGACAACACCTCCAGTTGTAAAGGTCGAAATTTCTAACTTTGTTCGCATGACTCCTTTAAATCTAGACGCTTAATTGATTTCATGTTTTTGTTATTATCTTGCCACCAGTGGTGGACTTCAATTATTTGAGAAAGTCTATTTCCTTCGAATGTCAAAATAAATTCTCCTTGAAGCGTCATTTCGCTACATCACATACACACCTGCCTGAAATGCGTTATCGAAAACTAACAAGATACGTATGTTTTCAGTTTTTTTGTATCATAACATACAGATGTACTAGAAATTTATGTCGCCTTTTAAAGTCTTATTTATTCAAAAGCTTCTAATCATTCTTCTTCTTCTTAGTAATCAAAATCACCCGACAATACCTCATATCATTAATTCTGCTTTTAAGTTTTAAGCTCTTTTTCAACTCTCTTATACACACTCTGTATGGTAGGCAATTGAAATTAGAAATCTTAGTTGATGAGTCACGAATAAGCGAGGTTGAGAACCCTGTTCCTTCCAAAAGGCTTATAGTTGATAATATAAATATATTTAATTTATAATCCTGGCCTGACATAATGCAAAATGTGTAATTTGAATCATGGCGGTTTGTAGAAAACAGATATTATTTATGGGAGATGATAATTCTTGAAAAACTCTCGTATACTTGAGTAAACATAATAGCTGGTGAAGTATTTATTTACACTGAGTGGTCAGACCTGTTTCTTGGCGCCAGTTAAAATGACAAATAGAGAAATGCTTGCCAAATTCGCAAATTACAAATTCAGAAAGTTGTCAGAGGAGTTAAATAACATTAAAAACTTGCGCGAAACGTTGTGATGAATATTGTCATAAACGTTTACAGAACGCAGGCAAAATAAGTTTGAAAACACGTTTTGCAGGCTATACGATCTGTTGTTAAAAGCCAATATATTAATTACGATATTGACGTAAATATATGTTCCGTTAAAACCGCTACCAAAATATCTTTTAAAATATCTTTCCGTTAAGAAGGGCCAACTGAGATGCCCTGCAACGTTCAAGAATCACCTTTATTTTTTACACCAAAAAATATCCCCAGATTTGGCCATGTTTCTCCTCTCCGATACGAGCAGACGTTTGGATTTATTGTTAGAACCTTAGTTGATGCCGCGCTGGCTTTCTCGTATTTCACAATTTGCTGCCGTAGAATATTGTCATGTCAGAATATATTACGGTACGTGAAGATTTCCCTCTAAGAGGGAATGAACCCAGTAGTGCGGCGAATTATCGTTATCTTTGAACTCCTCACAATGAGTTATTAAATAGATGACTGTGAAGTTCTGTTTTCCCTCTTCTTTGTTATCATATATATGAAGCAGTGGGCATGCATGAGCAGCTTTATATAAATTCCGGACCGACACATCGACTGTTTCACCTGTCTTGCTGACCGCAAACATGGTCAACGCTTTTAAAGCTAGACCTTCCGACCCAATTCCTAATGCTTTTTATTCTCAAAACACTTCCTTTTTACTCTTATGACATTAAAACGTGTTGCAGTTCGCTATTTATGCTTAATGAGGTTTTCAAACTAATTGACAGTTTTCTGGACGGAAGCCCTAATGTGCTAATGACATACTTTGAGGTTCTTTTTGTGTATTACCGCAAATTTGCAACTAAGACCCAACAATAATATGTTAATTTTGCGACCGACTAACGACTTTTAAATTACTTACACCACAGTGCCAAAACATTTTCGCGCTTTTCTCATTCTGAATTTGTCTTTGATATAGAGATGTTGTCTTCAATTTCTAGAGTGAGCTTTGGCAGAACTGGCATTTGGCTTAATCAACCTAAAATTCAGGTTACCAAGTCTTCCCGCCTGATATTGACAAGGATTTACGTTTTGTAAAGAATCTGCGAAGCAAGTTAAAGCGAAAACACACCCCAAGGTTGGTCACTTCACCAAGAAAGTTATATAACTTTTGTTTTCATAAATAGGCCTTGTATTTGATAGACTGTATAACTCTACCATTCCCCTAAGTTTTTTTCAAAGTTTGACGTGAATTTACTGGCACAGTTTTGTTTGTCGGACAATCAGATTGCTCGATAATATTTGACGCAGAATCAATATTTTACAGATTTTCATTAGTGTTTCTGGGACTTCGTTCTTGTTTACAGTTTCACTACAGCTTTTTTTTTTATCTGAATCAAGCTGATGAGAATTTATTTGTTTACTGTTATTACTTGGATTTCCTAGAATGATTGTTGGCGCAATCAGGGTTGATTTGCCTGCCACCGTTCCCAAATATATATCATCTTTTTTCGAGTTAATATATTATCGAAGCTTGCATGCAATTTCAAATTACGATGACCTCCGTTTGTCACATCTTATCAGTCGGCTGCACAATAGCTTGGAAGCATCCTCCTTTTCCTTCATTTACAACTGCACAATAGTTTAAGTTGAATTTCGCTGTTTGACGTGATTTAGTTCTTGCTAGGGTTCATTTTTAATATACCTCCTGCGGTAGCTTGAGTGAGGGTGGTGGAAATCAGTAATCGTTTTGATGGATCACTTTTGGCAGTTCTGCAATAACACCTACGCAGTGTTTGAAGTCTATTTTGCTTTCATTTAAATGTGTTATACTGTATTCCGGTTTATCTCTAGCTACTTCAAAGATCCTATTAAGACATTGTTCAAAAATGTTCGCCAATACTACAAATCACCCGCCGTTTTCGTGTTGATTACGCAGAATAAATGTTTTGTGGTGATGTTTTAAAGCGCTGCGAAGAGAGTCTGGGCTAGCTGAAACATTATTTACACACCGCAAGTACGTGGTCTAAAAACATCATCTGTGATTAGTTGAAAAATTGTTCCATTCTGCGGTGTTTGGAGCTCCTTCTGAACTTCGAATTCTTTATTGTTCAATCACACCTAGATATTGTAGCATTGTCCAAAAAACGTTATAGATGCATGCAAGTTAAGTTCCTTGAACAAAGACAGATCGTACCAAATTAAAATAATTCTTGGGAAAAGTCACCAAATTTGAGGTCCATCTCTTGAACCCTTTTAAAGTAACAACCGTTTGAAGTTTATAAGGGCTTCAAAAAGACCGCCTGGACTAAATAATGTTAAAATCAGATTCAATTTTGTATAATACCACAGGAAAATATAAGATGATGATTATTTCCTTTTTTTCTTAATGAGATGAATTGTGGGGTCAAATTTCCTTCCTTTGATTATTCCGAGAACTTTCATTTACGGGAAAATGGCGTATGATTTTGTTTTGAGCACTACTGATAAATAGTTTCCCCGCCTTTAATGAAAAAAACGCGATTTATAGAGTTCTTTCGCCAATTGTAATATTATCTAGATAATAACGTAATGCAATGACACGAGTTTAAGGAATAATTATGCAGTTGTGTTAGACATTGCTGCGGCACCGATTTATGCTAATATTCATTAAGTAAGAATAATTTATCGAAGCTTTATACTTACTGATAATAGCAAACCAGACGTTAATGGCTTTTGGATTTTGAGTGAGTTACTCATGAAATGACATGGATTTATTAGGAAGTTGATAGGTACCAAAGATGGAAATGCATAACAATAAATTGGGCTCTTTTTGTTCTCAAGTGGGCTTTGCAATTATATCTTTTGACGGAGATGAAAAGTTCCTTAACGAATTGCTTTCAGTATTGATTTCGAGAGCACGACAATGCATATACAAGTCAAAGACAAATTTCCTGTGTTTTACATTTCAGGAAATCCCACTGACAATGTTCCTGCAATGAGAATAATTTGTTGACATTTCCGTGAAAGAGCGAGGAAAATCTTTATTAATATATGCTTGCAATGCAAATGATCTTCATAAAAGAACGTGTTCTAACTCTGGTTTCTAATACTGTTTTAGATTTGCATGTCAAGACTTGAATTTGCAGACTTCTCGCTACCAAGCAGATTTTAATCCATTACGTAGCTTCTTTAGCGGGATTTACAATGCATGGTGTTCCTGAAGGACTTGTCTTCTGCCTCCTGCTCTGCTCTTATTTTTGGCTCGTTACTAGCAAAACCCGTCAGCTCGATTCAAGTCATCATTCCAGATTTGCCCACCAAGTACGGGAAATCAGGTCACATCGATATACTCGTCAAGCGCAGTCTGAGACGAAATGTAATTACACCATCGCGCTGTTAGACTTTCCACCTTACATTATGAACTCAACGGTTGAAGAGGGTTTTATGTATGACAAAATCAAGTGGTTTGTAGACTTATCGTGCTTCACTAGAGACAAAAATGATCTGGAAGCTTGCAAAATGTTGCCCATATACGTCAGTAGTTGGAAAGATATCGTTGACTTGATCAAAAAGAAGAAAGTGGATTTCGCTTTCCCCATTCAAGCGGACGCCAAGGAAGAGCTTAAGGATGAACGTGAAGTGACGCTCATCCGGGCATTTGTATCATCCGGTGTTTCAATGATTGTGAACACTAAACAGTGTGAGGAGGAGTCACGTGAACAGTTATTTACCTCTATTACGTCACAATGGCCAATACTTGCCTGTATCATGCTGCTATCTGGGATTTCTGGAGTTGTTATCTGGCTACTGGTGAGAAGCCACTGCTTAAATTAACTCATCCGACTATATTTGCCATTTTCTTTTTCTTGTGCATGAAAGCGTACAACAATTTTCTGAAACCCTATATCTTAACGGTCACTCATGCGTTTTCAGGGACATCAACTTTATGATCTAGTCTAGTAGGTCGTGTGAGCAGTGGTATAGTTTACTACCAAGTGGTACGCGACAGGTGACACGCAAAAGGTGTTGGTAAATGGGTTAACCAGAGAATAATAACCAAAACGATATCCACAGCTGTCAAAAATGATTCCATGTGAGAATTGAAGGGGAAATATCGTGTTACTTGTGTTTGTGGGTAACATGATTGAGCAAGGCCTGAAAGACAGAGTCTACTGCTCAATTGCGATGTGCAGTTTACAAACAAAAGATCGTTTAATTTAACTTTCTTTAACTATTGCCTTAATAAATTTGTCCATTTTTAATCGCAGGAACACAGAGCGAACAAAGGGGAATTTTCACCCTCGTTTACAGTCGGCTCACCCGAGGGAGTCTGGTGGGCCGTGGTGTCACTTACAACAGTAGGGTAATTACCTTAATATGCTTCAATTTATGTTCTTAAATATACAGTATCAGCTTCAACAGGAATAGCTACAATGGTCCCCTGTTCATATACAGATTTCATTTTTAAGATGCCGGCGGTCAAATAACGTTGTATACTTTACATATTTGCTTTTTTTTTGGAAAAGTAGAGCATTTTAACAGGAGTAAAGAATAGAGAAACATTTTTTTTAATGTTATACCTGGAATTCCGAATTGGCGTTAAAAAGTAACATAAGTATCAACACAATAAACTACAAAACATGACTTAAGTTTTACCCGAATTTACAGTGTTGCTACGAAGCAACAATAGAATATAAAACAACAATTATTTTTGTCTACATTTATATAATAAACGTTTTATCGATATCTATTATGCAAAGTGTTAAGGTGTGATACAAGTAATATAAAATAAGGACGCGAAAGTGTGGCACGGAGGCGCTTTGTCCATTCCTCCAAACAGATAGGCCTTATCTCATGCACCGCACTGTTCAATAATTTTACCTTATCAGATACGGTGATAAGACCCCGAAGTCCTTCCTCGGACGCTTGTTCGGTGTAATCTGGATCCTTGTGGGTGCGATTATGTTGTCGTTGTTTACTGCCTTGTTCACAAATGCTATGCAAGCGGCTCTTGATGGCACAAAATGTAAAGACATTGACGGAAAAAAGGTGAGACAGGGAATCTGATGGGAGAATAAACTTCCAGATAATGGCCAGTAATTGTTTTCTTCTCGTCATTTTCACTTTGTAGGTCGGTGTTTCTATCAAAAATACCGAAACAGACGCAGTTGCAAAGCAGTTAAATGCAGAGGTTATCAGTAAGTAAAGAATCTAATGTTTTTCTTTTGCTCTTTCGCATAATCACAGCATCACATGTGTAGTTGTGCTGAGCTAACTCTTCGAGCTATCTTGCATACATAATACATAGCACAAAACGAAGGTACTGCGCAATAACTTGGGGCCCTAGCTTTCTTTTGAATAATCACGCCATGGCATCGCAGCCCTGTAAAAAAGTGCCACAAGAAATTACCGCTCGATGATGTTTATTTGATTGTCTGTGCTGAAGGTTTCTTTCAGCAGAGACATAGAACGTTTAGTACACTGAAGATGTCCTTTCTTCAACACCCCCATCCTTGAGACCGATAACTCCCGGCCCCTTCACCCTGAAAGGTGAAGATTTCAAAATTTAGTTGACATATCCTATCTTTTCTCAATGGAATCATTCATATTTCCTCCGTCGATGATCCACAGCTCCTCTGTTTTCCCGATGTATACATTTGTAAGGTGCAGCTGGCTGGAATCTGGTTAAGCACAGTTAGAGCACAGTGATACAATTTGACCCAATCACATAAGCCCACCTGGCTTACGAATCCTAACGTAATTATGCATTAGAGAATTCCCCTAATTACTAAATACTCGAAATCCACAGAATTTAACGACCTCGAAGAAATGCAAAAGAATCTTAGCCAAGGAATAGTTGGAAGAGTGCTTGTTGACCGGAACACGGCGTTTCACTTCTTGGATAAGTCTGGCTTGAAAAGAAACCGGAAAATTAGACTTATTCGTAACATCGAGTATCCATTGGATTATTACCTGGCACATGTGAATATGGGAGTGCCTCCAACACCGTCAATGTCACTAAATGACACGGACAACTCCGACACAGAGCTTGCACAAAGAAAAGGGCAACTAGCGGAATGCGGGCCAATATTGAAAGAACTATCCGTGGACTTGGTCGGCGTTGCAAAAACAACTGCAGAAGAGCGACTTATACCTGCAGAACTGCAGGTAAATCTTTGATATGCTTTCCTTCAGTCTCAAGAAACATTTATGAACCTGTTTGTTAGCTAACACTAAAACCCGCAAAATTTACTTAACCCAATGTTTAAGGGTTATCGAATGTTCACCCAATTTTTACAATAAAGACCCCGATAGATGACGGTGGCCTTGTTCCTTCTCCCGTCCGCCTCGAAGTACTGGGACCCTGGAAACAAGGTTGTAATGAAGATTAGCCCAAGTACCGATACTTGAAGTCTGCTGAATTATGAACACATTGGCTTGAGCAATCATAAATAATATTTAATATGTGTGTCGTTTAGGCCTTTATTAGGCGTGATGTCTCTGTTGTTGCTGCTTACTTACACAGCTTTCTTCGTGCAGTGACAGCTGCGTGCAAAGCAACAGAGAATTTTTAACCAGGAATTTTCGTATAATGTACACGCGCAATAGTCTCACCAGCGGAGGTGACGCTTTTAAGAAAAGATTATTTTCTCCTTTTATTCACTCCTTTAGACCGCAGACTTGTCAGATGAAATGGAAGGATTTTCCACTGGCTCAGGGATGACCAAATTTATTCTGTTCTGTCTTTTGGGGATATTGGGCTTCCTGATATTTCTCGGTGTAATGTGGGAGACCTTTACGAAGTGCACTCCAAAGGTTATTAAAAAAAGAAAAGGTAACTAATTAAATTTATTTATCTAGTTAAGATGAAAACGGGCAGTTTAGACACCACGACTGCGCCTCACTAAACTCTAGATTCTTCGCTGCTCTTCAAAGTTTCCAAAGTGCATGATAACTTTCTGAAACACAGCTTGCATGGATCAACATTGCCAGTGAAAATAGCACACTAAATATACTGAGTCTGACAGCGCGCGGCTATGCTATCTCTGTTCTGAATACGTTTACTATAGATCGAATACTTTTGGCGATACGTGCATGTGTGTTGTGCAGTTTACTCCCACCGCTGCCCTCACACACCTATCGTAAGCTATGCTTATATCTCTCACTGGCATACAAGGCACATAGGGTTTGGTTTGGGGCTACCTTATCTCTACTGTGCGCGTTTTTTGTATTAGGGACTGTGCAATAATTGTCAGGAGGGGGTGCGAAAAATGAGTCTCCCAAGGAGAAATATTATACAATACCTCCCCTCTCAACAAAGGCAAATTAGCTCTGACCCCCCTCCAAAACTCCCAAAAATTATGACCCCCTCCCCCACACACCACCTACAAATATAGTAAATACACCTGAATCCTTTACTTGCTATGTACTGTGAGGCATTCGACATCAGTGTCTGGGACAAAGAGTACCTCGTAACTGTGTTCGATAAAATCGCCCATTTCTGAAGAGTCTGATCGTGCATCGTCTTCTGAGTCGTCTGGATCTTCTGATTGCAGCTCAGAGTCACTAGTAGCGTCATTGTCTTCGGGTTCCAGTATTTGTTGAGCAGCCTGAACGTAACGTAGAACACGAGCTACTTGCGTTGCTTTCCCTCCACTGACCTGTAAATCGTGTTGCTTCAAGTATAATCTTAACTTGTGGGCCGTCAGCGAACTGACATGGTCCTCATTGTTCCAGTCAATGTTTGGCAGAGCTTGTTTAGGAGACCTGTTAAATTCTAAGTGCTTCATTGGAGAACCTGAGGAGTTAGTTGAAGAGTTTTTATCATCAACCTCCTAAACACCAACATAACATAACAAGTTAATTTCACTTGACAATGACTGTATTTTCTATTTTATTTTTGATGTGATATAAGCCATGTTTTATTCATAGTCCGGAAAGTAATGACTAATGAGTATAACTTTTACTGAAATATCTTTGGTTTTTGAATCTTGAAGTCAGTTTTTCAGTTGCCAGCCCCTGCACTTTCCCAGAAATTTACATGTTACCCCCCTCTCTAAGGCTGTGAGTTTACATTGTGCCCCCCTTCTCGTTCTACTACCCCCTCCTGATAATTATTGCACAGTCCCTTAGAAGGCGTCCTGTATCTTTACTGACTTTTTCTTCTCTTCTGTTTTGATCTTCCAGATCTAACAGCAATACATCATAACTCGCTTTGAGCAATTGAACTTAAGTCTTCCCGCCAATGTCACTGGTGTTCCAAATTTTTTGCATCCTGTAGAATACCCCTCTAGCTCAACTTATGTCCCTTCTCGACACCCCCCTCCCCTTTTTACTCAAAAGTTTTCCTCATTCTTCCCAATGAACAAAGTTAAGGTCTCGTGGAGGATGGATGTAAAAACACTATTTGAAGCTAAATGTGTCCTTTTTTTCAGGTCTACACCAGGGCGAATCTGAGACGGGCAACTTGATTCCCCTTAACCGGAAAATGTCCATGATGCAGAATTTTCTAGATTTGGAAGAAAGACTCAAATTCTTAACAACTGATCTACAAAAATTGAAAGAGGAATTTGCCGGTACTATCGCAAACGTGGACACAGACAGAAGACATCATCAAATAAATGACGACGTTCCAACCAAGAAAAGGTCATTCTTTAGCATGTTGAATGGGAAAAGTCATAATACGGAAACTGTTCTTTAGCAATCCGAATGTTTTTAGCTATTAATTCCAGTGCTCATTTCCTTTACTGCGGGCTAAACTTTGACCAACTAAATATTCTGTGATTTTCTTGCGTAAGTAGGTACTGTCTAAATTAAATCTGCTGAACTAAAACTGGACAAACTTGATTCAAATATCTACCCACAAATAAATTCGGATTGACTGGTTTTTGTATAACTTTCATTTTAGAGAACAGTACATAGAACTGGGGAAAGTGCTCAAAATTTATAGACAAGATTTTCTGGGGTGAAATGCCTTCCCAACCAAAGAAAAAATGTTATATTCAACTCCCCTTACATAAATGTATTTTTGAAGTTTACTGGAGTGACTATAGAAGCATATTTTTGTAAAAGTAGATATGCTTTAAATTGAATCACGTTTACAATATCCTGAAATATCACTAAGGTAGCTACTTTATAGCGAAGAAATGTATATCAGTAATATGATGCTAACAGACATTATAAACACTAGTATGATTAACAAGAGAAGTTTCCTATCGTGCTGAAAAGGAGAGAAAACGAGAGAGGGAGCGCAAGAGAATTTCAGGTATTAAATTTAGCACAAATGAGAGGCAAGTCCGGCTCGAGATACTATTGAGGAGTCCAGCTTGCGAAGAGACTGCACGAAACTGATCTACACGAGGGTGGTCTCTGTATGACTGCGCGGTTTAAAAATAGATCATTATGAATTCAGAACGTGAATTTCTGAATATGGCTAAGAAAATGATCTCTTGCAGTCGGATCAATGGCAACATTGTTCAGGTTTTTTAATGCAATTTTGTTTGATGTACAAAAAATATATATATATATATATAAAGGAATTCTAGCTTCTCCAATGACTTTGCTGTTTATAAGATAAAACTTCCTAGTCGTAAACAAAAACCCAGAACGACACAATCAATAATGCTAAATTTGCTGTAGATTTTATTTTAGGCGTATATTGTAAATAAACTGACAATTTTGAATTACTGTTTAACTTGAAGTTTCCTATTATATCAGTACCCATGCATATGACGAGGGGCACAACAACCAAGATCCCATCACTAGGAGTGTACAACTGTTATACTAAGCCACGGCATTTTTACAGACTGGTCTATTTTTAGGCTTCTTAAGCTTGTCCCGCGAAATAGGTCAAGTCCGGTCTTCACGAGGCGCACCGGTAAAGAAAAAACGGCTGTTTTTTCTTTTTAAATTCTGGTGTAATGATTGCGTCAGAAAAAAAATACTAATTCCGTTCCATGTTTGTGATTGGTCACTGGGGTTCCCGCGGGCCGGAGTCTGTATTCGCCGGAAATTCTGCCAACGGTCGGACAACCGTATTTACTTACACCTAGATGCTGATCCCAAACGAGACGATCAGAAAATCGTCAAGTAAATGATCAGAGACATGATAGTCACGTGCAACCTTCCTCCTACGTCACAGAATCTTGTGGTTTCCACCCCACGCACTTCGCGTTTATATTATATTACCCAAAATTCATTAACCTAACAATCCTGGCCGTCCTATTTTGTCTGCATGTTGTTGTCCTACAGAGAACATCGCAGCGTATCTCGATAAAGTTATGGCTCCTTTAGTTAGATGCCTTCCCACCTACGTAAAGAATACCAGCGATGCTTTCAGATCCTCAGACACCTTTACTTTTGACGGCTCTGATGAGAACCCTCGCTTCAGTCCTGTTCTTAATGGACATAAAATCACCTTTCACCGTGATTCTCAACAATGGTGGATTACTAGCTTTCTCCCATTTCTCCGACCAGCAAACCAACAAAGAGCCGCCTACCCACACCCTTACACGACTTGCTGAGCTTGTCCTCACTTTATAAACCTTTTCGTTTAATGGGGAATACTAGCGCCAGATTGGTGGCGTGGCCATAGGGAGTAAAATTGGTCCTTATAAGGTGTTAGGGCATCTAGTCAAAATGCTGAAAGGGGAGGGCGCCGCGAAAGTGTAGCGATGGACTAGAAGAGACTAGCAACACTCAGACCTATTGTTGCAGAGTTACCCGCTGGTCAGCCCGGTACCAGGTCTTCTCTTAACTAAACTTGCTGACCGGGGACTCATATGCTCGACAAAACGAGTCGGCCATGTTTGTGTTTCGAACACTGCGAACGATTTGAAGGACTAGCTAGTTATTTCTCACCTTACGGAGTTCTTGTAAGTGTCCTCGCTTCACTAGCTAAGTTTACTTGTATTGTATTGTTATTCATGCGTTCCTGTTTCATTGTAGAATGGTCCCTACATCGAGAAGGCTGTTTCTTCAATTGTTGTAGCATCTAGCTAAAGCAATAACAACACAAACAACATCTTTAGAGCAGTTTTAAATTGAGTGTGATAAAAACAAAACCAAACCAATTACTTACCGATTACACTACTCAGGCAACCTCAAACCGTACTAAAACCAAAACCAAACCAATTATTTACCAATAGGACCACAGTAAAATCAAAACCAAACCAATTACTTACAAGTTAGACTACTCAGCCAATCTCAAACCATAGTAAAACCAAAACAAAACCAATTACTTACCAATTAGACTACTCAGCCAATCTCAAACCATAGTAAAACCAAAACAAAACCAATTACTTACCAATTAGACTACTCAGCCAATCTCAAACCATAGTAAAACCAAACAAACCAGTTACTAACCGATTACACTACTCAGCCAATCTCAAAATCGGAGTAAAAACCAAAACCAAAGTAATTGCCTGTTTACGTACATTCAATTGAAAACCGCTCTATCTTCTCATTACAAATACAAACTTCATCTTAAGAATTTCGTATACACGTGAATGATGCAACTTGGGATCAAATAAGAATAACTGGCATTAGTACTCATTTCCGTTTCCGCATTCCATGTTTTAATGCCACCGGTTACATAGTTGACTAGTTTTGAACGGTACCTGCCCGTGTCAGCAGAAGTCTTGCTTCCGAATTCAAAGCAGATTCTGCAACGCTACATGTTTTGAGATGCCCCTTGATGTTCTTGCTGCAGTCACCAATTCTTACTACCTGATCGGTAGCTCGACGTTCTGGGCTTGTACCGCAATCTCCCCCACTGAATACTTTGAATTGCTGGTTTTCAGCTATCATGTGATGAAACCTGAAAATCGTAACCATTTGATAAATGAAGTAACGAATAAGGGATATGACAGATGATAAATATGTAAATAACTTCGCCAAGAATTAGGTCTCTGCTGTTTTTCATTCGCGAGTTATTCGGAAGAGTGTTTTACCCAGATTTATAGAGCTTTGTATGGAGACGCCATGTTTGTGCCCCTCGGAGGGGCACAAACATGGCTGCCGTAAAGCAACAGAAATATCTGTCGTAGAGTTGTGCTATTGAAACGCAACCTTATTACTCTAGAGCTCCGACACGTTGAAATAAATATTTCTTACAGTGCAAGAATTGTTCAGTTAGCAAACAACCGAGGCGATCACTCAATTTTTGACC
>Ga0126337_10000934_pt1 | contig 16551 bp, 10 predicted proteins | sample DipCmetagenome_FD_92527 | JGI IMG/M metagenome (GOLD analysis project Ga0126337, IMG submission 92527) | Coral microbial communities from La Bocana,Puerto Morelos, Mexico - Diploria C A metagenome | ecosystem: Host-associated > Invertebrates > Cnidaria > Coral | place: La Bocana,Puerto Morelos... | reverse complement strand
TTCAAGTTAATATCGCTCTTAGCCTGCTTGCTGTAATCGTCCATAACCACAAAGTGCTCCAGTACAATTGGTGAACTTATCTTGTTACCAACTACAAAAGATGATAAATTTAAAGATGTAAAATAATAATGATAATTATTATGATAATATTGCATAAAACGTACAACTGTTTTAAAAGACATGTTTCGGCATGCTTATGCCATCTTCAGTTTAATAGAGTGACAAATGATACGTGACACAAGTTATATACTACATAATATGAATAAATTATTTACAATATGCATTACCAAACAGTGCAAACCAAATTACAGGGTTAAAAAGGTGTTGAAGTGATGTAACTGTTTGTGAAGGTGAGGTTTGTTCTTACTTATATAAAAGACTTCTTTAAGTTTAAGATCAATAGAGCTATTTGCTGAGTCCAAGATGCGAAAACAAGATGGTGTGTACATGTCCATGCATGAAGGAAATTGAGAAAAATGTTTAAAAATATACGAGTTTTTATCGCTTACTGTATGTTCTTTAATCCTGGTAGAAAAATGGCGACTGGATTCACCAATGTAACAGGAATTATATCCCGTACAAGTAAATTGATAAACCACCATGGATTTAAGAGCATCAGGAGTACGATGAAAGAAGTAAAAACTAATTTGATATTGAGATCCGTTTCACAAAAACGTTTAAGTAATTGCGGTAGTTTGAGTTCCGTTATTCTAGAGTACTGGCCGATAAAAGGAAGCTTAAAATAGCGTGTATTGTTTTCATCATTAACGTTGCGGCTTTTTTGATCGGTAGGTTTGCTAAGATACCACATGAAGGTTTTGTCAATGATGTGTGAAGGAAACGAATTACGTTTTAGAGGGTCCGAAGCTTGATCAAACCGTTTTGAAAACCGGAAGAAGTGTTGTTGATTTTAAAATTATTTATCCATGTTTCTTCGTGAAATCCAAGAAAAAGATTAGCTAAAATAGGTGCTAATAATAATAATTCATCTGATTTGATCTGAATCTAATTATCAGAAAAAACTCGCTAGTACTTACATACTCTGGTCTTTCCAAACTTCAGCCTTCTCACCGTCTGTGTAAAGTTACTACTTCTTCGTCTACCATTTCTCTTCTTGAATCGTACCTTCCTAAATATTAAGTGGAAAATTAAATCATTAGTTTGCAACATTTAGCTAGGTTAAGTTCGTTACTTCTTGCGCCATCGATCGTTAAAGTTTGAAATCATTCCGTCACAAGAAAGTTACCTTAAAGACTTCAGAACATTTCGAACCATACTATCCTTCAAAACTGAAGTGTTTGGATTATTTTTTTGAGGCTTTAGGGAACGGCATTGGTTAACACCGGATATGGTCGAGCTGACTATGGAATACTTTGCCCCCACCCCTAAACGAATGATTCCACAATTTTATTTACCATGTTGTAAAACAACTTGATCAACTGGGAGTTCATTTAGAGTGACCAAAAATAACTAGAACAGGTTTAAGTGAAAAGTGGTCGTACGACAGTGCGTGTCCGCATGGATCGTTTGATTAGCTGTGTTGTAATCGTTCTTACTTTGGCACCTGTAACGGTTCTAAGTCCTCTTGTTTTGGAGTCAAAAACTGTCTGGTGTGCTGTGACTGTGAAACGTTGTACTCAAGAGACAAAATTTCCTGTAAAGAAAGAATGATCAAGTGCTATTATTCTCCTTTATGATAATAACAAAGATTCAGATGCAACAATCGAGATTATTCCTTTAGCTATAATATCCTAAACAATTCACCGGCTCTTAAAATACAAACCAAAACTACACCTCTTAATTATACTCTTAAAATACACCAAAAGGAAGAACCATGGAGTTGACGCAAGTCAGTTGGGCGGACGCTCGCTTCACTTTCTTCAACTGATATAGAAAATACAGGCTTTTGTGGTAAAGTTTACACAACTCAGTGATTCAAGCCAATCGACTCATATAGTGGTGTGAAGCAATTGCAGTATTCTCATTCGCCTTTTAGGATCGTAACTTCCATGAACAGCTAAGAAACTAACCTTAAGAAAAACGTTGACTTGTTCCATTCTTCTAAATATTGTTTCACCAACATTCATGCGTGTTGTAAACGAATCTGAAGAAAAAATGTAATCAAAAGCAAAATTTATACATTTATCTTTTTTAGGTTATAATTCATATCCTAGCGCAAAAGCGTGGCCAAAAAGCAAAAAGCACAACAAGTGACTCACCAGGAAGGGGTGTAATGAACTTTCGTTTGGTACCCAGCCTGCCAAGCGAGCCAGGAAATGCTTGGAATAGAATTATCTGAAAAAGAAATAAAAAAAAAAAAAACAAAAAGAAATTTTAAAAAAAGCAAAAAAGACAGTTGTTCCAGGATGTTCCTCTACCTAAGCTCCAAATGGCCTACAATACCAAAGAGCAATGAACTGGGCTAGGTCAGCTGTCAACCAAAATGGGTTATTAGTAATTGCTTTTGCGTTTTTAATCTGGGGGAGCTCAAACTCTGAACCCTGGTAGAGAATTCAAGTCCAAACAGATTTATTTTAAAATGATTTTTAACTCCCTATGTATTCCTAATGTTGAAATTTGCAAATTTAAATTTAAGATTCCAATCAATCATGTCTTTTGAAAAAATTGCTTTTTTGATATTTGAATTTATCTCAACACAATCGTTCAAAATTATGCATCAGTTCAGTCAGAAAATGAAAATGAAATTCTGCTGTTGGCTTAATGACGTTCATCCCAACACTAACCGATCAAATAAAAAACGTACAATTGATGTCATGTATAGAAGTCAGAGCTAATTCTAACTAAAACCCCTTCAGTCGTTTCTAATGACCTTTTATGGCCGATACCTTGGCGTGATCAGCTATTATTTCAGGGTTTGGGAGTCCACCCGATCATTCCCTAAAGATATTCAAGCCATGAATAGTCTTTCTTAGATTGCGCTGCTTATTGTGATGTACATTAAAGAGGACGAATAGCTGTATTTTTGCTGTGGCAATTATTAAACAAAATGTTAATTTTATCTATAAGAAATTTGCCGTAACGTTTCGATCACAGACGTTTTTACTAGAAGGAAAGGAATTAATGCACCAAGGCACTCATTGACATCTCGGTTATAAAAATACTAGTTTCAATTAGATTGAGTTTCCTTTTCCTTGCTAAAGAGGAACCAATTATAGACCTATGACATAACGGTGAAGTCGTTACCACAATACTTCTCAGTTACTAACGCAAAGAGTTTGTATCAGTATGGGTAATCAAATGGCGACGAGTGAAATAAGAAAATAATTTGAATATATTCTAATAATTTCTATCGCCTAAAGGCTCAGGAGATTATTAGATTTTTGACAGACTCTTTGAATTCCACATGTGAATTAAATTAATAAATTAGCGTTTCAGTTTCAAATTAAGCAGTTTGTTAGAAACACAACAAATTTATAAGATCTCACGGTGGTTGCATATGACGGTTCACAGAGTGCACGTGTAACAACGGCTATCACGTTTTCGCCATAAACAAGGGTTTTTACACATTGTTTAATATGTAAGAGGGGCTCAAATTAATCAAAATGAATGCAATTTGTTGATAGTATATCTTTCTTCTCCAGTGGCAATTCGGTTCTTTTTGTCATTGCCTCACACCTTGTGGTGCCCATCACACATCCCTTCGTTAACCTTGTGATCGATCTAAATTGAAATGTTCAATCATTTGAGGCATTAGATCGCATTATTTCTTTGTTTTTATTCTACCCTGTTACGCGTCATTGAACAAGTTTACAAGCTAAGAACAAGGGATATGGCTGTCTTTTTATACGTGATTCACTGACTAGCTCAGCTTACCATTGACCCGGCCCAGCAATTTGCATCTTATTGAATGAGAATAGCAACTATTGCATATACCTCGTTCTTCAAAGCACATCGACACATGCAAATGCAGGACCGGGTATTCTGCAACAGCCTCTTGCATTGTTTTGCTGTTAGTTTAGTCGACTTGATGATAATCAAATTTGATTGTCATGTATACCAGAGTTGGTAGAGGAGGCCAACTCTGTGTGTACCAACGCTCGATGGGCGAGATTGGAATGTGTGATAATAAACTCATCCTACTAAACAGCAGGGTGTATGAGCTGAACTTACGAATTGCTCAAAGTATAAATGAAAAGGGGATATAGAAAAAAATTTGCGCGTCATCTAGTCGTAATTATCAAATGCAAACCGTAGGACATAAAAATTTGCATTTGATAATGGTAACAAGACGACGCTGAAACGTAATGGAATAGCGTTGATACATTTTTTAAGAAAATATGAATGAAAGTTGATTTAAATAAACCGGCAGGGATGCATTTCAGAGACGATACCCTGAAGTCTTTCATTTGCAGAATGTCTCGGCTGTGCATAAACAAGAAAGAAAAAAACATAGCATCAATGATAGGGCGGGCTCTAAACCATGAAATATAGTAAGCAGAATTGAAGTTGATCAGTATTTTATATATGGCAAGAACTAAATTTCGGGCCTATATGCATTTACTAGAATCTGACTCCATGATTTTTGCTGCGCAGAAAGAGGGACTGTATTCGTATCGTTCCTTTCCATTGATCTAAGCTTACTAAAGCTACTGTCACAATCAAGTAAATCAAATGATTTCTTTAAAAAAGGTGCGTATTAGACCTCGCGATAAAAAGAAAAATCAAATCAAAACCTCTACTACACGAAATCATGGTTAATGACAACTTAAGCCAGGAGGTTCATTAACGACGTTTTTTCTCAAAAATAAAACACAGCAAACGGTTTCAATGAAAAACCGCACGTTCGCGCGAAGCAATTTGTCAAGTGCATTGTGACATTAGACACGTTCGTTTATCATTTGCAAGCGATGAAGGATTTTTTCCTGGAATGTCTCTGATAAAGCAATTTTTGTAACGTTTTTCGCGAAATGACTAGGACTGCCAAGTGTCTACCACTAAATGATATCCAGTACCGTCCCGAAACCTTTCTTTTTCTTTTACGGATTTGGCATAAATTCCTTTTTTTTCCTTGTGCGTTGATAATTGATTGAGAAGTGCTTCTGTATTTTCCTTGTTATCATCCGATGTAATGCGGGAACATTACGTTTGCCATACCTGTAGGTGCAGAAACTCGCTGTATCTCCTGTAAATTAGATTCACAGTGCCATCGGACCACGAAACCTTGATACAAAACATCTGGACAGAAAGAAAGACAAGCGGCTTTAATTAAATAGCCATTAAATAAATTGCGAAATCTAAAGAATTATAACTACAATTTATTCCTAACTGAAGGCTTCTCAATCTAACCAGCTCTCTTCATTTGCTGTTAGTGTAACAGACTTCGGTAGTGATTAGCGACTCTAGTACTAGTAATCCCGATAAATTTGCTGAGGTGAGTACACTTCAAAGCTGTCTGGCAAAGCGGAAAGACGACTTCATACCAAACATTTGTTTACATATACACCACTTATAACTGAAAGCCTTCATATGTTTTTCAAAATATAACAAAAATTGATTCTTTTTATCGCAATAAAGATGCAACAGCTTTGCTTTTGATAGTTTGGCTAAAGAAGGCCGGAAATTAACATTTGAAGTCACCACGCAATTCTGTATGCGTCGGCGTTCACAAGCCTTAAACGACTGACCATCGCAGTACTTTCTACCTGAAGGAATTACAAAAGGGTCCATTTTATTCTTTGAGTTATCCCCATTATCTTTTGTTGAGGAACAGTAATACAGTATTTGCATAAGTCTTGTGTGTTACTCGTGTCCATGTTGAAAAAGCAAATACCATGCATAGCAGAGATCGTGAAAACTGCTGCTACGGATCTTTGTGAAACAACCGACTCCAGAAATAACCTGTACGCGAAGACTTGTAGTTCCTGTCTTGTTTGTCATTCAACTGGTCGACAATCGACCAGAAAAAGACAGACTCTTTTATTATCTTTTATAAATTACTTGTTAAGTAAAAACAAGAGATTTACCAAGCTATAATCATCTACGCATTGCGTAGTTGCGGCATACTTACAAAGTGTTTCTTGGGGTGGGTCCGTCGCTGAACTCCCTCAACAGAAGCTTCTTTCACAGTTCGATTCTCCATGGCCAATGTGCTTTGATCACCTAGCAAGTTTTAGGGAACATGCGGTTAAAAACGAAACTCTCAATCACCAAATTCCTGCACAATATGCTTTTCAACAACGCGGAAAACGTATTAGCATTTGTTGCAATCATTTGTCGGGTATTGTTATTATTGTCAAAGGAAGTCCACTCGTTTCTTAACGCTTGGTTAGCCATGGGGATAATAAAATTCGACCAAAAAACAATAGGGATTTTGACGTTCTATGAGTTGGTGAGAATGTAAAGAGGCCACATTCTTTGCTGTGAAAGAATACAAATAGAATATATAACAAAGTAAATGTACTCTATTTACAGGAAAAAATAAAAAAGGGAAAACGTCAGTCATGGTGTGCCTTGTGTGAAAATGGACAAGATGACAAGCGTTTTTAAGATTCAACACTCCACACTCCTCTCTTTTTTTCTCGTGTGAGACAACGAAATAAGATTTACTGTCCCGAGGGCATTAAAAACAAGTCTACAAATACAATATCTGCACGCACGCAAACAAACCGTGATTTATGCCAAAAAGCAGATAAAGATATCTTTAGAAAAGATGTTGAAACTAATGAGCAATAATGTTCGATTACATCATGGTAAGATGAAGTTAACGTTTTCTGCTCAGAACGTGTTCAAGCTTTCCGATACAGAGTGTGAGTCGCATCGACTAACAGCCAAACACAGTCGCTCACGCATACTTTTGGATAATAATAGAATAGAATGATAATTAAAATTATTCGTAAAAATGAAAGTTCATTTCAACGCAATTCGCTCAGCAAGGTAGCAATTTTATCAAAAAAATCATTGCAATGTATTGCCCGTCTTTTAATAATGAAAGAACACGTCATTACACATACATTTATTTGTCTTTGATACATACAGAAAGTAAAATATCGAGTTCATTTTGTGCATCAGCAAACACTACGAAAACATTTGCTGGACGTTATCAAGTCAAATAGCAATTGTGGTGCGCGTGGGATTTATATGAGAAAATGGCTATATACACATTTAATTTCGATTTCATCACATATCATTATAATACCAGTTTTATCATGGGTATTAAATTGACACATAAAACCAGCCGCCATTCGTCAGCTTCGTTTAAGTAACCGCGATTTAAGCCTTAAGCTACGTCACGGGAAATGGACATTTCTGTTTGCGACTGACCGACCCTCACATTTTAAAAGCATTTACGTCTTTGGTAATCCTTTTACGTCACGCGATTCTAACTGTGTTTGCGTGTCGTCCTTGTTTACAAGAACTGCAGCAGTTTGATAAGAGGATCCTTTCAAATCAAATGCCAAATATAGCAGAGGTGGTCGTGAGTCACGAGTGGCGGTTTTGCTTTAAAAAAAAAGAGAAAATCAGTCAGCACATCAGTGATATTTAATGTCTAATTTAATGTCTAATATTTTGCCCCTCCTTACATATTGCTATATTGTATGGCACTTAAGTAAATCATCCGACAAGAAGAAAATGGAAGGAATTCAAGAGCAGCCTTTAAACTCAAATCGGAGATTTACAGGTAGCAGAATAGAACTGAGGAGCATGTCAACCAAGTCTGCATAAAGTAAAAGAAAAAAACCGGACTTGCGCCCACTTGTACAACAGAAACATTTAATATTGCCCCAGAACGATACAATCTCAGAAACGCTAAATTTAATATTTCACGTTCTCGCACGTACAGTACATTATGGAAAAAATTCCTTACGATATTTTGGGCCCCATCTTTGGAACAAATTAGACCATGGTGGAAGAGAGAAACCTTCTGTTAAAAGTTTTGAAAACAATTCTAATTTCATGTAGCTAAGATATATTCTAATGTGTTAGAAGTGTCCCCAATTAGGCTTTCTGAAAACCCTTCAAAACTCAAATAAAGTATTTCAGTCATTCATTCAAGTATCCATCGTCCAGAATGCTTATCGTTTTCGGGATATCTACTTACAGTTCTTACAATATCTTAGGTCTGTAATATTGCCTATTAGTGGGATTTTTCTTGAACAGGAATGCAAATGAAAAATATTTCAAAAGGCTAAAAATGTTTTAGAAAAGGCTATAAGAATAAAATACCAAACTTTTTCGACACAATTTCATCTTCATGGTAAGAAAAGCTGTCGACTACTCTCATAATTTATGACCGTTAGATAATTGCCGACGGGAACAAGGTTCAAGCTGGATTGCCATTGTTTCATTGTTAGGATTCATTCTAGGGCAGTTCTTCGCTTGGTAGAAAGATTGGGCCGTTCCGAGTATATTCCAGATAAAAGAATGGAAAAGGTTTCGGCATTGGAGACGGGCAGGTTCAGATTCATTGTATGTGTTTGAATATTCCACAATTCGCATCTTCACGTTCCTCATGGTTTTCCCGCAAGAACAGTCTCCTTTATAGCGCACATGTGATTTATCAGTGCTTTTGACTTTAAGGCTGTTTGCTTGCCGAAGGACAATGAACCTTTAATCGAAACCCGTGAAATTGTTTAGTTTAGAAAATATCAGTGAGGTGCGTCCGATACCCTTTGGGGGCGGTGGTGAGAGGTGTGCTACTGGGATCATCATATTTTGGTGTTATAGCAGGGGATGGCCAGTTAATGTTTGGCCATCTGATTAAACGTTGGATAACAGAAATACATTATCTATTTCATACTATGAATTTGGTTATTGGTTCAATATTGCTTCTTCAGAGGTGTGTGTGTGTGAATCAAAAGATGTGCTGTCCATTTGTGATTTTGATTTCGTTGCGAACTGGGGACAAGGAAACGAAATGCTTTAGACTAATTATCAAAGAGTACTTTGTCTGTTTTACACTGTTTTTTTCTTCAGATTCACCCATACTACAAGAGATAATGGGTAATCTATTTGGAAAACGCGCTTTACAGAGACCATAGTTAATTGTTGACGTCTACCTGTGCAAAGAGTGTATCACAATTCCTGTGTCTCATAGCTAGCTTTCAACTATGACAGGAAACACTTTTCGGGAGCAAATGCGTATTGTTGTGTCCCGGAAAAGTCAGCTGAAAAAAAATACACGCATGTTATTTCCATATTGAATGAGATTCCACAATTGCATCAATCTTTCGAGTTACTTAGGATTTGTATTCATACTTCGATAGATATTCCATAACATGTATAATATAAAATCTTAGACGTTAAATGTGAAATTTTATGCACAAATAGCTAATTCGAAAAATTATTAGCACTTCAGTAGCTCAGAAAGTTAATCGCCACAAGCTCATTCATCAATGCACGTGATTGGTACAAGATAGTTAGAAGGTGCTCATCCCTCTTCGTCGCTAATTTTCACAAACCACCATCCTCCTTTACTTTTCCGAATGACTCGAACTTTGTCCCCCTCATGCAGATTGATTGTGTCGCCCGTTGAAACCCGGTAAGAAGCAATGGCTTTATAAGCCAATTTTGAACTCTGGCCGCCGGAGCGTTTTCGGACACGAGGAGCATCTCTCTGACTTGAGTTTTTGGACAACTGACTTCGATTTATTTTCTTTCTTGGCCGCCCGGTATACGAGTGAACTGCCAAATAATCATAAGATGAATCTTCGTATAGACTGGGATGCTTTGTCTTTCGAAATACCTCACCATCGGACGAGTTATCTCCATGAAATGCATTTAAGGGCGCTATGTCACGTCTATGCTCCGGCAGAATGCTAAGAGGGTAGCCGTCATCAAACTGTGAGTGGTAAGGCCTGTTTGAAGCAGAATGTGGCAGCCATTTGTGTTGATTCGCTCTTGCATCAGGCAGCGACAAGGATTTTCTCATCCTCCGAACAGCGTTTGTTCTCTCATCTTCGGGAAACCCAGAATCATAGGACACTAAATTTCTATGTTTTGCTTGTGGCCTTCTGTGGTTCCCTGTGGAGAGGGAACGTTGCTCCCTTGACAGGCAACCAGCACCACTCATCCCCTCAAATCGTTTGTACCATTTTTGTTGTCTGCATGCTGCTTCCTTGCTACTGCTCGGGGCTTTTCTGGGATGTAGCATGGTATGTCCTCTTTCTGTGCTGTAAGCTTGCTTGTCGCTAATAAATGCACTCTTTCCACTTCTCTTTCCTCTTCTTCTCTCATACCTGGCCGGCTTGTCGCTGTTGGAGGAGTTGGTCTCCGTGCTGCTGTTCGACCAAGTCCCACTTGATCGTCGGATGACGTTTTGACCATTAATAGGGTCAAACCAGCACTCGTTGCAGCTAAGCCGTGGTGATCCTCTGTAATAGCACCTCTTGCTATGAACACGCTTCAAAATAAAAGGAATAGAAATGAAATAAACGAGGGACACAAACCGTATGGAAAAAAGCCTTTTGCAAAAAATTCAAACTTCTACTCGATAGATTTTTTCGCAAAACGTAGAAAATCGGTAGAGCAAAATGACCCATCGAAAGAAAAATAGAGGTCACCGAACGTCCAAGATCGTTAATCCACGCAAAGTTATAGCAATGGCCATTTGCCCTATTACTGTTCCGCTTTACTACTAAGCGCGCGCTCGACGAATGACGTGTGAATTTCTAGGACAGTAAGGATGCGCAGAAACAATTAGCGCGAACGTCCTTAAGTAGTTGTATTTTTTGTACGTCGAAGAATGAGCCAGCACGAGGAAACAAAAATTGCGGTAAACACACAGCTGAATTAGAACCCATGTCGAGCCGTCAGCTGACAAGTACAGTGGTGCCGAAGGTATTATTGACACGAGGCGGAGGTACGACGTTGCGTGGGTACTGTCCCATGCGCGTCTGATGTCGCTTTTATGTCGCTTGTTCCACCGTCAAAATATAGATCAAAATTAGAAGCAGGACAACAAACTGATACAAGAAACTGGATGCAGGCTGAACAATTCATTCGACTACAAAATTAAAGATACCTTATTCTTTCGATCTGCGGGCTCGTTGTAAGAGTTGCAACGCATCACTGAGACTAAAAGAAAATTGTATATGATTTTTAATTATAACTTACTTTCTTTTGTTGTGTTGGTTTTTCGTCTGGCGGCGCCCAAATTACAGATTGATCTGTGAAGAATGATAAGAACGCAGCAGTCACGTGAGTACTACGTATCAGTACTTTAGCCGAAATATACATTTGTCGCTAATTAAAACTACCAGCGTCTTGCAATGCGTCAAAGATGTCTTCGAATTGATTTAAAGGAACCTCTTTATAGCACCTTGGACAGACTTAGTGAGAGGTTGGCAAGTGCAGCGTTTACTGCACTGCAACGCTAGACGCTAGACGCTAGGTTTGAAGGTGTTTAATGAAAGCTTTACCTTCATCTTTCAGATTGGCTATTCCAGACACGTTGTCAAAGCATTCCTCCTCCACTTCTTCATCATCATCTCCATGTTTGCTACCGTCTTCGTGTTCTCGTTCATCGTCATCACCATCGTAGTCGTCGGAAGAAAGCCTTGCATTCTTTTTACCATCCTTTAACTCCAGACTTGATTGACTGGCGTCGTCTTCCTGTTCCCCTTCTGCGACCAGAAAATTTGAAGGCACCCATCCTACTTCATCGTCAATGCAGACCATCCACCACCCATTAGGAGCTTTACTGAGCACTTCAACTTCATCTCCTTCGTACACCGTCATCTCACCATCTCCACTGGCTACGTAGGTACAAACAACAAAGTAGCTGTAGGTATCTGTTACTCTACAAATCATTGAGTGAGAGTTGTCTTGTTCTTCTTCATCAAACACTCTTTTGTCAAACACTCCTTTCTTAGTTTCCTCTCTGTCCATTCCATGTTTTTCAGTTTGGCTGTCTCGTTCTCTTTGGTCTTGTACGTGGTGGACGCCCTCCTCGTTGTAGTAACATAAGTTGTCGCCCCCGACTTGTTGTTTTCGCTGTTTATTTTCTTCCCGTTTCTTTAGTTTCGTTACGCATTTTTTTTCCTTAAATGCGTTTGGTTCCCGCTCTTCTGCTCCAAATCGATTATTTTCTTGTCCCCTTGTTTTTGTCACTGGTTCCAGCTTATTGACATTGTTAGTTATAAATTGATTTCCACCAGGAGCCTGAACATTCGCTGTTATGGTGCCCAGATTTCTTGAGAAGCGAGTAGAGTGTTCGGTATCACTCGCTGGTGGTGTGATACAAATTGATGGCAGCGAAGCTCTCGATTTCCGCCCAGTCAGCGATTTTTCACTCCCAACATATTTTAATTTACTCGACTTTTTCTTTGATGCACGGTCATTTCTCGATGACATAATTTTCGTGGAATTGGTTTTTCCAAAAAAATCCTTAATGTTGCTGGTAAGGCTGAAAGAACGATTTTGCTTCAATACCTCTCCGGCCATGCGTTCTCCTTCGTTACGGTCATTTCTCGATGACATAATTTCCGTGGAATTGGTTTTTCCAAAAAAATCCTTAATGTTGCTGGTAAGGCTGAAAGAACGATTTTGCTTCAATACCTCTCCGGCCATCCGTTCTCCTTCGTTACAAACTGCTACTCGAAGATCAAGTTCTGAGATAGACAGTCCGCGGTTCGGAAGTGCGTCCCTAAGATCTCTATTGGAACGACGCAAGAAGCTGCTCTGGCTCTCTGTCCTCAATGGAGGTACTCCAAGCTGTAAAAGAGTTTTACATAAAAATCATCTCTTACCTTATTTTGAGAACACCCTCTCACTTTAACTTCTATTCCTTTTAGTTACATTAAAGGCCTCACTCTGGCAATTCTTACTGCAATTCTTTTTTTCACCACCCTAATTCCTTTGCAAAATTTTCTGGAGGATTTATTCAGTATGAAATGGTGCGAGACTAACAGTTTCCATTTATATCAATTGCCTCTTCCAAAGAAAGCGATCTCCTAGAAGAACACTCACCCTTCCCACTCACCAACCCCATGAAATTTTGAAAATATATTTTGCTTTTAAATTTAAAATGAACTTGGGAGTCCTACCTGAAGATTAAGGCTGAATTAGGGACGACACGAGTAGCAAGGTTCTTTTACTTGAATTTATACAACAAGTTTCCAAAATCAAAGTTAAACCTATTCCATTAAGAGTATTAAACGAAAAAAAGTGCAAACTACCAATTTAAATTTACCTCACTGGTGCTGTGTCTCCGATGTGTGGGACTAGGAGTCAAAACTGAAAAGATAAGTGAAGAGAACTGAGAAATACATTTTTACCCATTATCGGCGGCTTAACTCTATAATTGATATCTTTGATAAGTCAGATGTATTCAAAATATTGAAGATTTACTGTTCTGTTGTGCTAGCAATTTTCCGTCATATATTTCTTATCTGGGTTACAAGATAAGGCTTATGTTTTCCTTTCTCATTTATAAGGAGCTACGTTGTCTCTAGAGGGAAGCTAGATTAACCTCTTCTCTGAGTCACCTTTCACTGAGCGTTTCAAAGGTTGACCTAACACTCATCTTTAGACAACCCATAGAAAAACAAAGGTTCTCTAAGATGGACTCCAGAAAGAAGGAAAAAATGTTGGGGGCAGTTGAAAGCGCGTGGATAGATGTCAAGGTAACAAGACTTGGTGTATCAAGTGAGTACAACACGGAGAAGAATAGGTATTTGTTTCCGACTGGACCGTTGGGATCTCACCGGCACCACTATATAGGGCCATAGAAAGTTAAGTGAAAGATAACAAGTTACTTACCGGATGACCCTCCATTTTGAACCTCAGTATTCATAACCACCTCCAAGACTCTTGTCTCGTCCATCAACCGCGTGTCCATCGCTGGAAAATCTTTCAAACTTATTTCTGAATTACAAGGTACGATCTTTCTCTGGTACATAACATCGTCTTCCTTCACTATTCCTTGTGGCTGGTGTTTTCCGTTCTCCTTTTCCTCCCCTTCGGCCGCTTTCTCCTGACTTCGCGAATTAACGTTCAAATTTCGACATTGATTACCTCCAGTATTTTCAACATCCCCCAGTGAGGAGCCCCGTTTCCTTGCTAAGGCAGGCGAATATTCTGCATCACTGGCTGAGGGAGTAATGCATATTGATGGAAGCGAACCTCTGAATTCCCTCAAGTTAAGCAACCTTTTACTACCCGCAACCATGTTTGAAGGGTCAGGACTATCAGAAAAGGATCTCGGTCTCAACGGTCGTGAAGAGGGAATATTTACAGATGTTTGGCCACCTTCCGAGGACAAATTTTCGGACACATTGTTTTTCCCAAAAATTTCCTTCATGTTGTCGGGGAAACTGAAGGAGCGATTTCGTTTCAATGTCTCAGGGGCTTTGGGTTCTTCTTCTCTTTGATTTGCCAGTCGAAGGTCACATTCCGAGATCGATAGTCCCCGATTTGCTATAGCGTCTCGAAGAACTCCAGTAGATCCCAAGGTAGATCGACGACTTGGAAATTTCCTCTCCTTTCTTTCCTTTATCAACTCAGATACCTAAAAACGCAAGAAACTTAGAGTTTGAAACAAATTTCTCTTTACTTTCTTCTTAGTCTACCTTCTTCATCAAAGCGGCCATTCGTCTCTTTTTGTCTGCCTTTTATAACGCCAAAAGATTTCCTTCTAGATTTGCGTCCTTTGCTAAAAAAAAAACCGAATGAAGGTATCGTACTATTCAAACTATACTTTATTATTGCATGATGTTCAAATAGTTAAAAATATATATATATCAATGAAATGCAGATCATACCTCACTGGCGCTGTGCCTCCTATGTGTGTTCCAAACAGGCGTCAAAACTGAAAATATATTCGTATACAATTTAGTATTGTAATAAAACTGGCATTATCTGTGCACACATTTGACGCGAATGTTAAGTTTCCATCGTGTGCACGTGTACATTGACAAGAAAATTAGTGCTACACCGCCAGGATAGAACACTAGTTACCTCCGCCCCCATTTATCCAGCTAACATTTTGCTTTTTGTCTTATCAATTCTCAGTACTATGAATCCACGGTGTTTGCCTAAGTGAGGATTTAAACACCGGAACTTTGGTCAAAAGAAGTTTTCTTTGCTTCAGCAAAGCAATGAAATAACACTGATAAAGATACATTGGTATAAAGTCGAACCTTGAATTTTTGGCAGTAATTTCCGTTTCCATAGATGGATCAAAACTATCGAGACTCCACTGCAACAACTTCGACAAATGCAATCACAATAGCGTGTTTCACTCTAAGAGCAGCTCTTTGACCATTTAAATTTATATTTCTTTATAATATAATTAACAAACTTTCTATCTGGCGGCTGTAGTGTAACGATCATTACTGTAATGCAAATTGAAGCAATTCACGGTAGCAAAAGAGAATTTGCCGCAAAATATGCTAAAAGAAATCTCCAAGGACGTTTCCAGAACTAATCAAAATTCTTTCTCTCGTGAAAACAACTTAGCGGCCATCACTGTGAGTGGTTATGAGAAAGGCCGCTCAATATAAATCACGTGTAACTTACGAGAACACTTCTTAACTTGGAGTGTTGTCTTTGGAGTTTCTTCAGTGTCACTTGCTTTGTCTCTCAGTTGCATGCTCATCATTGGCAAACGTTTTAAAATTGCTGGAGAGTTACCAGTTGCGACACCAACCCTCTTAAGGAACACAGCTGGAGCCCAGCCTTCTTCGTTCATGTATCTAAGAAAAAAAGATGGAGACAGTTTTAAAATAGCTGCAGCCATACTTGAGTGATTCACTGCTTTATTACATCCATTTCGAAATAACTGGTTATCCTTACAATTTTACTGCGTGCGATTTATTCTCGAGTCACACTATGTTTTGCTCTAAGGAAGGTCCTCCATCATTGATACAGGGGACGAAGATTGAACGTTCAGAACTTTGAAGTAGATTGTTTTCGTTCTGTGCTCGAATGAGCTTTCATCACATGACATCCAAGTCCAAGTCGGTAAAATTGATAAAACTGATAAAATTGAAGGCGGGAGATATTTTTGTGTCAAGCCTTTATTTAAGTGATCCTTTGTTCCATACCAACGAGACCCTTCTCAGGCTTTGTGGCCTTCTTCTTCCACAATGACACATCGTATGTGATAGTAAAGAGAACTTAGCCTTCAAAACTTACACTACTCTCCACCACCCATCTAGAGTTTTTTCTATCACATGGAGATTTACTCCTATATCAAAGCTGATTTCGTCCTCCTTTTTGGCTTGGTAAGAATTTGTCGTCATGTAAATTTCTTCTGTAAAGTTAAGATAAAACAGAAAATAGATCAGTAATCTTTTTAGACATGAAAACTAGAAATGCATACCTTTTCAAGCCACTTCTGAAGATTTACCGACACATTTTTACATCCATGAACACAAACCTGATTATTTCAGCTTCTAGAACATTTAGCCTTGAAGGCTAATGGGACACGACATACATAATTAAATCGATAAAATAGCGGATCGATTAATATAAAATATTAAATTATCTGCAGCAGAGAAAATTTATACACAAATAAGATAAAAGTTCTAATTTAGTAAAGACAAGGATAGTAAAAAAGTAAACATCGAACTAATCTACTAAGGTAGTATC
>Ga0126337_10000933_pt1 | contig 16569 bp, 17 predicted proteins | sample DipCmetagenome_FD_92527 | JGI IMG/M metagenome (GOLD analysis project Ga0126337, IMG submission 92527) | Coral microbial communities from La Bocana,Puerto Morelos, Mexico - Diploria C A metagenome | ecosystem: Host-associated > Invertebrates > Cnidaria > Coral | place: La Bocana,Puerto Morelos... | reverse complement strand
AGCCTACATACGACAAAACACAAGTAGATATTAGACTCTTCAATATACTGTACTGTACCTCCAAAAGAAAAACACCCCCTCCTTCTCGCTCAACGTTTTCGTTTCTAGAACCGATTCAGATCGACTGCAGTGATTGAGTTTGGTGTCCCTTGTGAAACACTTCACATGTCATGAGATGCTAGGGGATTTCATGAATCATGATGTGCGCACCAATGGGAACCAATTTTGCACATGCAGATGGGCCATGGCAGCCGTGATTGCATGCCCTCGGTGCTACCGCAAGGCAGGAGATTCAAAATGTCCATTCAAAGACTTCTTCGAAAACGTTTTTTCGTATCCTGCACTAAAATCTTGTAACGGTTTGCAGAGATTTTCTGAGGTGTGGATGGCGGCTGATCGTCAGAGGGAGGACTGACTTTGCTGCAATTTCTGAGTAGGATGAGTCTTGTGCTGTGTGGGGCTTGACAACGACAAGGTCTGTACTTTCTTCCAGGGCTCACAGGCTTCCAGGTACAAGTTCTAAAAATATTTTCTTTGAGTACGTCTTGTTTCATTTTTGTTTTAGTCTCCAGTGAAAGAAGTGAAACCAGAGACTTTAATAAATTTTACCCTTTATCAGATTTTATCACTTTGAGAACGATGCACTGGATGCAATGATGTGAGGAAATGCCATATTTGCAACCAGGCAGTTCCTGGAATTCTTTTAGGCGAGACTTGGAGCTGTGCGGCGATGGGCTGGACTAAAGTGAAGGAGAACGCGATGGTAATGCTGCGCAGCAAGAACATTCCATTTGTTTGTTGATTTTGTTGTTCCATTTACATTCATTTGGCTACAATATTTTGAACATGTTTTATATCTATTTCACATGCTGTTGATCTTTGGGGTCTATCCTGTTGCAATTTTGAGTTGAGTGATACGGTGGTAGTGATACCGTGACGCAGTGATACATGTTGTGTCTTGAGATTTCAGGATCTTGTCCCAAGTTGGCTTCTGAGTTTCTGTAGGTAAAAAAACAAAGCAAGTACCACAAGTACAAATGATCCATTTGCAAGCCAGATGATATTGGACCAAGGCGCCGGAGAGATCAAGATTGGAGGACTGTTTGCCATCTCGCCGTTACCTGAGGCATGTATTTTTTTCTGTGTTTGCCATAGGAATCTGAAGCTTTCCAAGAAGCCATGGGCTTGGAGGAACACCATCACTGTTTTCTTCAAGCGATTTCTGGATCAAACTTTCAAACTTGGACAAAATGAAGAAACAAATTCCGGAATTCTGGCAGGCCACCTTGCCATTTGTGCAAACCGTGCTCTTCTCAACGTTTCGGAATTCGAAACTTCTCGAGTCAGAGCCCGAGACCTGAGGTTGTCATGAGCCTTGCTCCATATCCTCCAGGGTGTGCTGTAGCATTGAATGCCGCAGTTGGGAAGCCCGACAAAGATGAAAACAAATATGACAAATATGATAAACATATAATAGTATCGTTCATTGCTTTGCAGGTTGGTGACGTCGAGCAACAGTCAAAACATGGCCGGTTTTTGTCTCAAGAAAATTCAGGGATAGTAGTATGGATTCCTCCATCAGGCAATCTGATTCCGGTGATCGTGACTACACTAGGAGTTTCAGGGTGTTTTTGGTGCAAGCAAGGGTTTGCAGATTCTAGACCGATAAAGTCGAGATGGAGTCTAGAGAAATGAGCTATGTTGAATACCCAGCCTGTTGAAAGGGCGAGGAGGGGCTTGGCTGCGCCTCCACGCTTGGAGCGGCAGCTGCGGGAGCAGCCGGATTGTTCCCCCTCAAGATGATGATGAGGAGATTTGGGGGGATCCCATTTTTTTGGCTGTTTCGGGGGTTGAAGGAGGAAGGAAGGAGGCAGGAAGGAAGGCAGGGACAGGGAAGGAAGGAAGGAAAGAAGGAAGCAACTTTGTTACTGCTGCTGCCGCATGGTTTGAGCCTTGTTCCCGACTGGACGGGAATATGTTTTCCTGCGCAAAGGAGTTAAGGCAGTCTGTTCAGACCTGTTGATTGTGCTGCCCACCAAATCCCTGCATGTCAGACACAGTGCAAGTTGTCAGTAAGGAGCAAGATGATGCGCATATACTTTTTGATTTTTTTTTTGAAATACAAAAAAGCCAGTAGACCAAGACTATTCTCAGCAGCGAAGGCTACAGGAAGGAAGGAACAAAGGAACGCAGGAACAAAGGAAGGAAGGAAGGAATGCAGACAGGCAAGCAAAATGCAGGAAGTAAAGAAGAAAGGAAACAGGCACGAAGGCAGATGGCAAGCGCATTGCCGGTAGGTAGAGGAACGGGGAAAGAAGGAATCAAATATAGTGAACTGGCAGTAGCCAGAGAAGGCAGGTGCAGAAAGAAGTACCCATGCTCTTCGCAAAACGAACCCTTTTCAGCGTCACCGTCGCCAGCAACATAAACCCAGCACCAGAAGCACCACCAGCAAAACAAACACCCACCAAAAACGCCACGGCCAAGAACAGGTCCAGCAAAGCATTACCACCAACCGCAAAAGCTCTAAAGTATGTGTAAAAACAAAACTACAAAAACACAACCAACAAAACACCAAAGATAAAAACATGAAAGCGCCACCAAAAAAGCAGCAGGAGGACAACGCCACCGCCACACAAACCCTGGACTCCAAAGCACAATCAAGCTACACAGACCCCTGCGTACAATGTCTGGCAGCAAGATGCGCATCCAGATACATAAACCCAAAAGGAGAAGGATCCAAGAATAGCCTGGACACCCTGCAACGATCTGTTTGCGCAACTGACAACTCCTGCTTTGAAACCCCGGTTCGAGAAGGACCCCAACAGGACAGGGGTCCGAGAAGCACTGTCTGTCTGCACGGCTGACAATTATGGTTTGGAACTCCCCGCCGGTGTGTTTGCGCAAAGGGTCCAGCTTCGGAGACACATTTGTACAGAGACATAAAGCATTTCGTGCCCCGGCTAAACCGCATTTTGTGCAAATCCTTTCCCTATGGAGTACGTATCTGGATGTATGTTTTCAGTTTTGAAGATTGCCTGCAGCGAGCTCACCGAGGCAGATCACCTTCGCACATGTGCTAGCACTGCCGCATGGTTGGAGGCTTGACCCGGGCGGGATGGGAAGATGTTTGCCAGTGCAACGGAATGAAAACAGTCTGTTCAAACCTGTTGCTTGTGCTGCCGTGCTGCCCACCAAATCTTAGCGTCGACCAAACACAGAGAGACTTGTCAGCGGGACATACACAGCGAGATGATGTATATGTACCTTGTTGCTATCAGCTCCATCACCATCCGCTCCACCCAGTGAACTTGCCTCTGCGTTGTGTCTCCTCCGCCCTCGTCATCCCGGCTTTCGTTTTGCACAACCTTCAGTTTGAAGTTAGAAGCTGACACAGACACATACACACTTGGAATGTCCCGAGGACAGTTGAAGAGGCGAAGCAAAGTGAAAGAGAGATTCAGTGTTGTTCATGTACATCTGCGGTGAAGAGTTGAAACTTAAAGTCTTGCAAAGGTTAAAGTGTGCAAGCTTTATGGATCGACGTTGCTTACTGTTTTTAAACCCAAAGAAGAACAGAGATGGAAAGCTGGAAAACTCATGGCTCTTTCCCTTTGGATCCTTAATAAATTCCTGGTACGGTGCAACTCCGCCGCATTCACGCCATTCACACTCTTGAAATGATGGCCGTTGCATGCTTGAATGAACGCATGTCTTGGCCTATCCAGGCGGTGGAGCAGCTTCTTCCTTGCGATTCTTCTGTGCTGTGGCTGCTCCCAGCCGTTGCCAACGGCTGAAACTTCATCATGTTGTGCCAGCCGCGTGAAGTAATTTTTGCTTGATCCGTGGCCATGCGTTCTTGGCTGGGCACCATTCTTGCAAATTCAAGGCAAATATTATGCGCGGCGATCGAAATCCATGATAGGAAGAGCAAATCATTTGCATTCACACAAGAACCATCACAGCCCAGAGTTTGCCCTTAAGACAAGCCATCCTGGAAGACTGTGGTTTCACGTTGGTTCTGTGTGTGTGTGTGTGTGTATGGTCAAAGCAACGTTTTGCCAAATCCCTGCCTGTCAATGTGGCTGACCTGCATTCCGGGTTGGGCCGTGAAGCCCGTCGAAAACTTTACACGAAGCCATTGCTGCGGTAGCGTGCGCGTGCTGATGTACAGGGCAAGCCCCTCACACGGCAATGTGGCCCGCGGTCCGGCATGCGGTTGCTGACCGCTGAGACCTCAGCCTACCAGATTCAGTGCGGAAATGGTATCCGACAGGTTACTTGTTTTGCATCATCCAGTAATGCCATGTTCCTTCTTTTTCCCCCCAAAAAAAGCTTGGCAGGTTCTCAGTTTCAAAGAAGCAACTGTCTGGCAAGACTCCTACCTGCAAACACCAGCCATGCTGTATGTCATGTTCTGGCCAGGTGGGCCATTTTGTGGTTTGTGTTTCATCCCCGAAGCCCCACTGTTTATTTTCCAAGAGATGGCTCTGCATTCAGGAGGGGGAGTGTGGGTCTGACAACATGTGCCTGATAGAGAACCACGTATAGTCGCCCTGCCTGCCATGTATGTATGTACGTGAGCGCCATTAGAGGTAGCTAGAAGGGGATGATGCAAGGGGCAGTTGGAGTTGGTCCACGCAGCCCAGAGTCTTGCAGCAGAAGTGATTGAGGTCGAAGACTTGCCACCAAGAATTCCACCGCTGCTGTGGTCTTGGAGATGAGCCCCAACTTTCTGCAGCCGGTGCATCTTCACTCAATGTGCATGAGCATGTGGAGCATCCAAGATACATGTCTGCGGAATGCTACCTGGAAGATCCCATGGGTGGAGTTCATTTCTTTTTGGTTTCGGACATCGGCTGCACGTGACCCATGCGTTTGGGCCAGGATGCCTTTGCACAGTGAGTACATTGCGCGTCACAGTTTGAATGAAATCGTGGGGCGTTCGCGTTCGTTGCAAAGCACCCAGGGGCTGTGTGGATTGGACTTGTCATTTGAAGATGCAGCTAAATTGCCCACAGCACTTGCGTGCGCAACTCTACTTCCTGTGGCTGTTGCGTGTGAATATCTTCGCAATGGCTGTGGGTTGCCTGCAGTTTTTGCGTTCGATCTTTTCAAGCGTGCCTGGCGTCCGGTCAGAACAAAAGCATTTGGAAGTAGCTGTACGGGCAGAGAGATCTACGGCTTTCACTTGCAAAGCTAGGTGGTGGCCTTGTCCCACTGGTGACCCTAATGCAAGGAAGTCACCAACGTGTGCAGTCGTTATGAAAGCTTTCGCAGAGCTTGTTGATTCTAAACCAAGCCTTTTCTTGTCAGAAAAGCATTGGATTGGGGTGGGAAATGGCAGCCGCATCCAAAACGGACTTCGTGCTTTGAATGGCGCATTGCTCTTGTATGGTCTGGAGTCCAAGCCCATGTTCGATCCAAACTTTCCCAAGAAGAAAACAGTTGACGCGGGTAGGTTCTTGGACTTGATCCGGTGGCTTGAGTGCGCGGATGGAGGCAAATTCGAGTGGGGGACAGGCCAAGATCATCATCCGTCGAAGCCACCTGCAACAGCAACTGAATCAAAGCGCAACAACGCGCGTGCGACCAATGGCTGCTGGTGTGCTGGATTGTTTGAAAGACCGAATTCCAGTCTTACATGTGTGAGCCTCCATTTCCCCGGAATAAAAAAGTGCGCAAATCTACCGAAAGGCTTGCGCTGATGGAAGAGCTTCAAGAGCGTGGTTTGGGTGATGTGAAGGAATCACGCCGCAGAGGCCTTGCAAGAGCTAGGCGTCGCAATCCATTGCCGCGCACGCTTGCAATTTGTATTGTTTCAAGCTGGGCGAGGAGGTGGCAGAAGTGTGTCCTGGAATGCTTGGTGCTGGAGAGCCTCTTTGTTTCTGACTTGAAGCACAAAAGGTCACAGTTGCTGGAGTCGAGGAGGCGGTCAACAAGAAGTTGCAACACATAATTGTACATGGTGAAGCTTTCAAGATCAAAGCTACCAATGCAAGAAGGAAAAAAGTTTGGCCTTTAAGCTACTTTGTTCTGGCGAGACCCAACCAGCCACTGTGCGTGCTTTCAGAAGCTTTCATTGAGAAAAGCTTTGCGCAGGGTCCTTTGCATGAATCTTGCCAAGTCACGTGCAAACCTCGAAAGCCTACAAAGCAGGCCCAAAAATTCCATTTCTTTTGTTACACACATTGGGGCAGCCACGAAGAACAAGTGTACCTGGTGTGGAGCAGAAAAGCTGGTGCAAGCGGAGGGTGGTGAGTCAGGGAGTCAGGGCATGTCTTGGAGCTGAAGTACGAAAGCACGCCCCGTATGAACGCCCACTCTGGAGGCATCTGCTCTTCGATCTGAAGGCAAGCGAGCAGCAACAATTTCACAGGCTTTAGGCGCTTTGCCGAGCCTGGGTGATCCATCACGAGTTGCAAGCCTTCCAAAGCCTGTCAAGTGTCGGCCTTCATGATGCGTGTCCGGGCTAAAGCCTTCAATCGCTCGAAGGAGGGGCCGAGCGTCAAGGAAAGGCTAGCAAGCGACAGATTTGGAGGTCTCAGAGACAGATGCAATGCTCAAAGTTTTTGGTGCCCGGATCCACAATAGTGGCTAGTGATGCCTGCATTAGTGTCACCTGCTTTGCACCTTTCTCCAACCAATGTGTGCGCGCCATTGATTTCTCCAGCCTTTCTAGACCGTGTCTTCCACTTGGAGCACACGTAATTCGAATACTAAGATGATGACATGTTAATGATGCAGAACAATACTTTTTTCATATAGCTATTTGCAAGCAGGGACTAGGGAAGCGATGCTTGGCGCAGCAAGGGGAAAGCCAGTGATGGCGAAGAGCCAGCAAAGGCTTTGCGCGTCGTTGTTGTTGTTGTTGTTGTTGTTGTTGTTGTTGTTGTTGTTGTTGTTGTTGTTGTTGTTGTTGTTGTTGTTGTTGTGGTTGTGGCTGTTAAAGCCAGGGATGGCTGACATGTGGGTGTGCTGGTGGAGGCTTCGTTACTGGAATGGACAATATTTTTTGTCCATCCTTTGTCTGCGTGGCACACAGCAGCTGTTCAAGAACTGTTTGTTCAAGAGCCGAAGATGGCTGCGTTTGTGGCTGGCCAATCCCAAATTTTTCCTCTCAGCTCGATGCCTCGCCTAGTGAATCAATGAGGGCCACCACAGGCATGCGATGGGTCGCAGGCAGTGAAGCCAGAGACGGCCCAAGAGGGATCCTGATGGAGCTGCTGATGAAGCCAGAGATGGCCCAGGAGGTGTACATTCCTGAAGAGAAAGAAATTGCAAAGCCAAACATGAACAAAAAAGGAGAAAAGCCAACAAGGAAAGCGAAGGGCAAGAGCCCTTCTGATGCACTTCAGGGGTCTGACCATGGCGGGAGTGGCCACCAGCATCACCGCGCCGTCGCCACCACCAGGCCACTGAATGCCAGACAGCGCCGGGAGGTTTTGTTTAGTGCTTTAAGCCAGGGGTGGCCAGCGCGCTTTTAACGCTTTGGCCAGCAGCGGCCACCAAAAGCCCGGACCTGACACTTGTCCACAAGGTAGCAAAAAGGCAGCCGCCGCATGGTTTTAGATTGTTACCACCTCTAGTACAATGAAAGGATTTGAAATCAAACATGCGTAGGGGATGAAAAAATTTTGGGACCCTGAAATTTAGGGACGGCCTTGAACCTTTTCTATTTTTTTGACTGTAAGTTTCATTTCAGCACAAAAATAATAAAGGTTTAAAAAGTTCAAGGGTATCATTTTTCCGAGAAGAATCTGGCCAGCAGAGAATTCAAAAAGTTCAAGGGGACATTTTTTTCACCCAACAAAGAAAAAAGGCGGCCATGAAGAATGTTGATTCACAAAAACACTCGGTTGGCATGCGTGCTGTTTTTGGTTCAAGTGTCGCAAACACCAAACCAACGAAAAACAACTTTTATTCCTTTGTGTCGCAAATGTCTGAGGCCAGACATGGCTCCCAAAGGTGCCCTTATAGAGGCCTGGCTAGCGTGAAGAAAAGGGAAGCCAAGCCTGGAAAGGCTGACCTTCAGTCTTCTTCCACCAAGGCAACTGCTTGAGCCATTGCAGATATGGCGCGCAGCTTGGCTGTTGTTAAGGAAGGCAACAGCGTGCATTGATGCAAATTGAAACCCACGCTAACTGCTAGCGTCTCCACTCACCTATTACTTGCTCTTGACCATCAACCATGACTGAGGAGCAAAAAGCTTCACCCAGCTCGCAGCCAAACGCAGAGGCATCCAAGAGAACACCTCCCAACCCACCAGTCTTGGAACCATTCGCAATAGACCCAGGAGGATTTCACCCAGCGGTCCTGGGAATCCACCTTCTGGAGGTGTACGGATAGCACGCTGACTAAGTTCATTCAGCAGCTTCCTCGTAGAACGGCCAAACAACTGACCTTCTGCGAAACCAAGCCTCCCTTTCGGAGGGGCTGCCGCAGGAGCTGACAGGGCTTCCACCTTCAAAACCTCTTCAATCTTCTCAACAAGCTCACGCTTCCTTTTGTCCGTGTTTTACACTCGGTGCAAGGTTGAACTGCACTCCTCACACTCTCAAAGTAGATGAGAGAATCCGGCAAACACCACGGTGTCAACACCAGCCATCACTGGCGTTTTGAAGTTCTTTCGCCAAGTATGTTCCCTCTTCCAGCATTCCTTCATCCCAAGCACCTGGTTGCAGCAAAAAATCTGCCAACCACTCGTGAAGCAAAATGAATGGTAGCCATTCGTGGCTTAAATCGTTCTTCTCCACCATAGAGTTGGCCCCATTGGCCATTTTGTCAACCAATTGTCCATAGTTCTGGCTGCACTGACTTGTCTGGAATGGAATTTCTAAAGCCCACACTGCAGCTTTCTGAAGCAATTCTGCTGTGTCCTGTGCCGAAAGTTTGTTTTTTGTACAGGGCAGAATGCATCACCGAATACTTTGGTTTTTCTTCAGGTAAAGGCCTAATTCAAGCTTTGCATCTAGCGCCTGCAGTTCTTGGAAATCGAACTGAAAAGAAGGAAGTACATTAGAAACCTTTTGAATCACATCCTGACAAAGCTTGAACCAATGCCTGAGGAGGTGGTGTGAATTGGGTAACCATTTTTATATTCTTAAGACTCTGACTACAAACCTACAGGACAAGTAAATATTTTTGAATTTGTATTCACATGCTCTGGAGCTGTCTTTCCCCTTTTCCCTTCTAAAAACCAACACCATTTTGCTTTTTTGTAAAGTCTGTAACCAGGCCGTTGCTGGTATTTCTCCTGCTGTCATCTCTGGCTCTGTCCTTCGGCTGGTGCAGTCAAGGCCTCAGCCATTTCTGTGGCAAGGGGCTTCAAAGTATTTTCTGATCGAAGCTGCATTCTTTGCCCACAATCTGTGATGGGACTGACGCTGGTTCATGGCCTTGGTGGCTTGCTCGCACTCTTTTTGAAAACTGTTCAACTTGCCGAACAAGCTTTCATTCTTGGCCTTGGTGCCATCAGCTTCAAGCTTCTTCAGCTCCTCAGAGCTGCTTTTCAGCTGGGCAGTGGGCTCATCTTTCAGCTTCTGCTCCATGACTTTCAGCAAGAAACTAGCCCTGTCCAAAGCTGAACCCACAGCAGCACTTGCCTTTTCTGCACCTTTGTAAGCAGCAGTGTACTGCTCTTCAGACGTTGCCCCCACAGCCTCACTGTCAGCCACCTCTGGCGTTTTGTTGCCATCACTGGCTTTCTTGTTGGTCAACAGCAACTGCTTGCCTTCTGGCTTCACAGCCAAAGCTTGCTCGACATGTCAAAATTGGTGCCCTCCAAATCATCCACACTTTGCTTGGCCGTGGCGGCGCTTTCCTTGGTTCTGCTCTCTTCAGAATTGAGCTGCTTGGACACATAGAACTGTTTGATGTCCTTGTCAGCGCACTTCTTGACCTCATGCGGTCTTTCAGGTAAGCCTTCACAGGCTGCTTCGCACAAGTCCTTGAAAGCAGGATCTAAATCACGTTTGGCTTGCTGGCTTCCTTCCTGCTTTGCCTTCTCCCAGGCATTGCGCAAGGCCCCTTTTCCCTTGGTTTTGCAACTTCATCACTTGAATGTGAACACCCTTGTTGTTTTCCATGGTATGCTTGTGTCCCTCCTGAAGCCTAAATATTGCTGATGCTCCTTCGCGGTCTGTGAACCATGAATTGCTGTGTGAATTTTTGAGACGTGACATCCTTGAATTGAAGAGTTTGTGGCTCGATCAATGTTGATGTCCTTCCGCATGTGGTGCAAGAAGGGGGGTGGTCGACATGTGGCGTGACTTCCCGCGCTGTCATGGAAAAAGTTTGGTGCGATGAGAACGTTTCTTTCGACTGAGTCAGGTTGCAAGACGTGCAGTTGTTTTGTTTGAAAAAGTCAACCAAGTGAAATAAGTGGTGCAATGGGCGAAGATGCTTTAACCTATTACTTTACAGGTTAGGTTTGGCTTTATCGTGCTTCACCAAACCACTCTTTCAGACTTCCATGCTTTGTGAACCTTGTGTCGTATTGTGTTGTGATCTGTTGTTGTGATGTCTTGTTCCGCAGTCGCACTTCTAGTTACATTGGTTTCAGATTTGAACTTCTCATTCTTACGAGTTTCCTCGCCAGCTGGGTGGGTTGGTGGGTGCGACTGTTTACGTGTCATAAAATTTGGCGCCCGCCCTCCCCCCTGCCGAACGCACAACACTGATCAGACTACCTGAGCTACAGCAGCTATTGCCGATGAAACTACCGGAATCACCTTCTTGCGAGTGCTCGCGCAGCTTTCTATGTCCATGATGACCTTACAGACTTTAGCTGAAGATCAAGTCTCACCACCGTTGTTTCGAGAACTCAACATGACCCTTTGCGCGAGTTGATCGCATTGTGTACCAATCGAATTCAAACTGTACACAATGAAATTGTCCGAATGTTCAATGAAAACCGACAAACATGGGTATGATCAACTGTGAGATGCCTAACCCAGCCATCCTGGTCGACATTCGACATGTGGCATGACTTCCCCCGTTGTTATTCAGAAAGTTTGGCGCGATGAGAGCGTTTCTTTCGACTTGTTCGTTTGAGTCAGTTTGCAAGACATGCAGTTGTTTTTGTTTGAAAAAGTCAACCAAGTGAAATGAAAATAAATGAATGCATGTTTTTATTTATCTATATGTATAAATATTTGCATGCGGATTCCACAGAAAATTGTTTCATCATAATTTATATTTGGATTCAAAAATAAGATTAATGAAATGAGTTTTGTCGTATTCATGCAGCCCGTAGAAATGCCAAGTGTTTTTTCCTAAGTGAATTTGCTGCTGTGTCATGTTTCAATATTGGAATCCTTTTTTTGAAACCTGTCGCTGACCAAATTTGAGGTGAAACATCGTTGGCTACACGTTGCCAAAGAGGAACATAGCGGAAAGGGATGGAAACGGAGCGATATGATTGAGGAATGAGTTGCGTTGAGAACACATGGAGATACAGAACAACGTCATAGACAATTAAAACATACATTGATCATACAAACGAGTTTTCCAGGAGCGGCGATCTTTGTTGCTGACATTGTGGCAACTACGATCCTTGCAAGCCAGCATGCTTGGTCCCAAGATGTCCAGAGCCTGTCCTACAGCACGCAATTTGCTTGCAGTCAGCATTTTTGCACATACAATTGTTTTGTGATGAAAGAACCTTTTTCATCCATCACTAAGACCAGCGCTGGTGGCTGGTGCCTTATCTGTCGGAAGTGCTCCGGTATCGATCCCAGTTTTTTTTACCCGAGAAAGGTTATGACTTGGGACATGTTGTGACAGCCGATAGCAGCCGCAGCAACGCGTTTTGGGACCGCATCGAAGGTGTTCGGAAGAGCCGCAGGTCTTGAACGGAAACAAGTCGAGGCTGCGGAAAGTGCAAAAAATTGTTGTCTCAAAGTCTGATGGATTGCCCACTGTTGTGACATGGGGTCGTTTTGGTTGTGTGTGTGTGTGTGTGAGATGCCAATTTTTTGCGTCAATCGACAGGCCGCCTTTGGCCAAGCAGTGGTTGGATCCTCTGTCAACGGTGGACATTGAGCTTTGTTCAGCTTGGGTGAGCAAGGCCACGTTACTTGTGGAACTTCAACAATTTGCCGCGAGCTGGGATGCAGGACATGATTTCGACATGACGTAGTGATGGTTTCTGGTGCAAAAAAAATGGTGCATGCACAGTGGCAATTTGTAGGCATTGTGACCTTGGCGTGGTGAGCAGATATACGGATAAATTTCGAAAAAAATCCAGTTGTAATCCATTTTCTTCATGTTTTTGACAAAAAAATAGAAAATATCAAAAAAACCAGGCTCCCGGCCTCCCAATGGTCAGTCCAGAGAAATTCTTCGATGGAAACGATAAGACTAAGATCAAATACAAGGTAAGGCAAAACGGCAAGACAATAGACATCCCCAACCACCCTCTTGTGCGAGGACGCACCTCTGCTCCAATGTTTCATCGAACACCCTCATGCCCAATACCGTTCCAGCAACAGCTGAACCCCACCCCTCTCATTCTATCCTTTTCTTACAGTGTTTTTCTAGGCATGGGGAGCCACGTTTTGAATTCTATCATGAAAGCCCACACTGCAATAGCGCTCTTGTCAACAATTTCGACGTCCTTGATCTCACTCATCCGCACTGCCAAGAAACTCCCATCCACTGTGCCCGCGTCATGATTTTAATGAAGCAACTCCTTCTAGCACCTTTAAAAGCACTCCCATCCAGCCTGCAACAAACTCGCAGGCCGTGGCCCCCAACCACCAATCATATACAATAATGACGATACAAAAATTATACCAGCATAGACCCCAAATAGCATTGAAAGGTACCATCGATTTTCCGCAATTTGTTTCAGACCGATTCAAAAACATTTACTGTATTCCGCCGTGAACTTCGTGTTTTTGGAATTGATAACATCACACGGTCTACTTTATGAAGCAAAGCAGCAGCAAACACAAAAAAAAGTTTTGCATCATATTACATTGAAGAAACCTGTTGCCCCCCAAAACGAATCCAAAAAATCTGCGAAGCCTCACCCCTATACTTGAAGTAAGAACCCCTATAGCTGAAGCTATTTGGGGAAAAAGATATGTGCTACTGCAATGAGAATTGCAAAAAAATCATGAAGCTACACACAGTTATATAATTTGTGTGAATTTGTTCGATGCCGTTTGGCCAAGGCAGCCATTGAGCTCACCCTCCGAAGCTCTGGCGACTTATCACCTGGCAAGGCATTCCGTTGCGAGTCAAGATGTGCCGAGTCGATTTGTTCCGAAGCGCAATTTCAACAGCAATGAATATATTTTTCAAAAACACCATCCTTATATCCTTGATTCTTTACGTTATGGGGATCCAGTCTCTATAAAATGTTCTTGCCAGACCCCATGTTGTAAAAGCTAGGCTCCGATTGTAAAAAATGATTCCAAGTGTCCAGTCTTGATTGGAAGGAGATCTTGGTGCATCATTTTATAAAAATGGCTGCTTGTGCACTGGGACGTGTTGTTCAGGCAATTTCATAAAGAGTGTCAGTCATGGTGGTTAGGCATTTGTAAACAACACGTGGTTTGGAAGCATTTCGGTGGAACTTCAAAACCTTAAATGTAAATCTGTTGATTGGACATTTTCTTTAGATAACGCCTTTGCTCCCTCCGATGACACATCCATGGTTTTCTTACCAGTGTTGGGCAACGTGTACCGCTAAAGACAAACATCGGGTTCGCTAAAGTTTGGCAAAAGGAGTTGCGATGTGGGTGGCAAATTTGTGGCAACTCTTTCCATCCGGGAGATCATTTTTAAAAACGTGTGATTTCCCAATAAGGGCATCAGATCAACTATTGAAATGAAAAGTTTGACTGGCAAATACCATTCCATAAACACATGATGGTAAGCATTTTTTTAAATGAATATTCTGAATAGCGGTTTACCCATGTTCTTCCTGACAGTAGCCTAAGACCTGGTTTGGTTGACAGACGTCATTCTGTATAACCTGTTGGTTTTTGCATTTTATTAACAAATGTTGGATCGAAATTTTACAAAACCGCTTTTTCCATAATATGGCCCGCAAAGCGTCCAAGGGAACATTCATTGAATTTGTTTCATATTGTTATTTTTGTATATGTGATCTTTTAAAATCAGAGGATTGGCCATGATGTCATATGAGTGAATGATTGATGGTTTTCTGATATACCTTACATGATATGATGATGCGATGATATGAATGATGTTTTTACCGGAAGGTGGACCTTGCTATGTCCTTATTCACAGCGCAGAAGGCACAAAGCCGGTCTACAGAGTTCCCACCCCAATTGATGACAGGTTTTTGAGGTGGCATGACGACTTTACTGGAATGATTGCTGTATTTTTTTTTTTCAAACGTATTTGGATTTTTTTTCATGTGCTGTGTTGACGTTCCCAGGTCTTTGATCGTTTTCCTGGCCAATCAGGTCGTGTTGCTTGGTGTTGCATGGCTTCAAATCGTCAAAACCTCCCCATTAAGGCTGCGGAGCTCCGACTTCTCTCCATGGCAAAAAAAGGAGTGCTGAAACTCGGAGTTTGAGATTTAAATTGGAAATGATAGGACCAGGAGTTTTGGTTTCAATTAGGCACCAGGTTACAGGTTTCTTTTGCATTGGCTTTTTGCAGGACCAGAGGCCGCTCAACGGGCCATTTTAGGCCCCAACTCGTGACATGAATTGCTTCACCGGTACCGGCTTCACCTGGAAGGTACCAAAGTCTATGCCGCGCTGGCGAATTTGTTGGGTTTGGGGAGGAGTGACTTCACCGATTCATTTGTTGCTTCTATTCCTATTGCAGTTGCAGATTTTGGGATGGTAAACGTTGAATGGCCGAAATGCTGCAGTCTTCAGCACAAAGATGAGCAAAGATGCATTTGAGAAAAAGAAGACATGGCTGACATAGCTAGTAGGTAGTGTTGGGACTTTTTGCCAGCTGGAGTTTCGAAGCATCGCAGCATCTCACAATTCTTTTACAGCCACAGGGATTCTGACTTCAATCTTATAAATTCTCTACCAGGTTGATTGATTTCTAGTGTAGTTTGGATAGCACCAACTTTCAAGCAACAGATTGCTGACATGTCTTCAATACATCACAAATACATCACAACCTGAGGCCGTGAAACAAAAGCATCAAAGTATAAAATATCGTTCTGGCAGACTTTCAGTCGAGCCCGTCTGCCAACTTCAATGCTTGAGATTGCTTTTCAAGTACCATGGCTAGGGCCTCGAAGTTTCACTTTCGAACTTTGATTCACCACCTGAGGTAGTTGAATATGGAGGTGTATACTGTATGTATTTTCTAAGCGTTTTTCCTTCCAATGCGTTTTTTTTGTGCTTGAGTGCTTTTCAGCATTTTGCTTTGTTGTTGCCTCCGGTTGGATGTCGCTGTGCGTTTTTTCTGGTTCCTCCCACACTGGAATTACGACTTCACATGTTTCTTTTGCTGCCCGCAGGACTTGGTGGAGGGGTTTGGGGTGGGCTGTGGGTGTAAAGAAAAGACGTCACGGTACGCGGTGACACCCAAGCTTTTGTCGCTCGGTGCTTTCATTTTTGATTCCATGATGCCTTTTCACCTTGCGCAAACTGTGTTTCGCTGCCTCTCTGCGCTTCATTCCGTGCCTTTCCTCCATGTTTCCTCCACTTACTGCAGCCCCAGCTTTTGCCTGCGTGTTGCGCATTCAAAAAAAGGTATGTGTTTTTCGAACAAAAGCCCAACATCTTGGACTCATTGCATAGTTAGATGTATTTAGCATAGCCATCTCCCACGGTCTTGAATTTCAAGAGACAGGATAGTTCGTCATTCAGTCATTCACAGTGCCAAAGGCTATATGGAACGATAGCTTTGTTTGTTCTGCTTGTGTTCCCACCTCAGTTCTGCAAATTTGTGTTTGAAGATTCAGAAAACTTCACATCGGTACAATGAAGTGCATGTGCTGCATGATAGCATTTCGTTGGGCAGTTTTATCCAGTTTTTTGTCACAAACCATCTCACAAAAACCAATATAAAACCATACAAGAACCAATATATATATATATACACATAATTATACATACATAAGACCATACAAAAACCAATATAAAACCACACACAAATCATATTAGAATCACATTTTGGTTTCTTGTTTTGTGTCTCCAGGGGACTGCTTTTCGTGAGCATGAAGTTCCTGGGACGCTTCGTGGCAGACCAACAATTGGCTCGTGCCAGGCATCCTCAGGTCAAAGGATCGACAATAAAAACGGAAACATGAAAAATGGATGGATGTAAAAGGATGTTGAAGATTTGTTTGAAGAAAATTCTTTGTTGAAAAATTGTTTGTGTTGAAATATGGATATTGAATGGATTTGGAGAGAATTGACAAAAAGGAACTCCTTTTTGGTTTGTATTTCATAACATATAGCCGCACGAGGCGGTGGCGGAAGTTTCAAAAGCTAAAATTACTTTACTTCGAGTGATCCCCACCATGACATTTCAAAACAGCCACGTGAGATTTTATGTCAGCCTGATCAGGTCAGGTGAGGGTAGACATACAACTCATCTCCTGAAATGCGTTCT
>Ga0126337_10000932_pt1 | contig 16577 bp, 23 predicted proteins | sample DipCmetagenome_FD_92527 | JGI IMG/M metagenome (GOLD analysis project Ga0126337, IMG submission 92527) | Coral microbial communities from La Bocana,Puerto Morelos, Mexico - Diploria C A metagenome | ecosystem: Host-associated > Invertebrates > Cnidaria > Coral | place: La Bocana,Puerto Morelos... | reverse complement strand
TGTGCTTAGTCGGTTGCTATGGAAACCGCTACCAAGCGTGAGCATCGCTACACAGTAGACATTAGTGGAGGGGGCTGGGACCGGCGGAAAACTGGTGCTTGAGGAAATTACCCCAAAGCCGGCTTCTGCGAGAATGAAAAGAAGACGACTTGTAACGCGAGGGCGAGAAAGACGTCGCCCAACTGCGAAGACAGCATTGCGGTGGACAGATCTCGTGACTATTGGTACTTTATGGTAGTCTGGCATTCGGTACTGCAGCAGTGTTGCCCCTGTTCAAAAATTATTTATAGCAACAATTTGGGAGAACATTGCTCCTGACAGCTGCAAGTGGTACACCAACTGCGACAGCAGTGTTCAGGGTCTGGTGTACGAAGTGCTACCCGAATTTAGTCCAAATGACGAACCCCTCTTCAGAATGAGATGGATGTTTTACCGTCCTACGGATGGGGTTAGACCAGATTTTTTCAGGACCAAGGAAGATGGTTTCACCAAGGATGATCTGAGTCTGAACTTTGGAGGATTGGACGGAGTGGGCTTCATGAAAACCATGGTCAATTTCTTTCATAATAAAAGACTTAGTCCAGACGGTACAGATAACACGGACGTGTTGAAAGGATGGAAGTTGTATCACAATATAGCTCATGGGCTTGGATACATGAAATTCAAATGGGAAGGTGATGAATTAATCATCGAGAATGAAGAAACAGACAAGACCGGTCCAGATGTGCGTTTTATGATCAACAAACACTTGTGTCATAAAATGAAATGGATCGTAGAAGTCGGTGAGAATGTCTATCGTTTGGGACCCAACATTAAGATGGAGATTGCATCTGATGATACAATTCCAAATCCCGATTCACCAGGAATGTACGAGGATTTGAAAGAGGGAGATGATGCCGTTTTTTTCAAAAAGGTCACGGAGAACGGTGTTGAATACTACAGATTCAGTTATCATTGTAACTGGCGATTCATCAACATTAATGCTGCTTACTCGAGCCTCATTGAACATCCGTCCAGGACTCTCCTGGTTTACAGCGATGTCGGAAGCAGTAGCGTGCTCGGTAACCAGAAGGTTGACATACTTAGAGAGGTTCTGTACAAACAGAGTGGAAAAGGTGTCTTCTACTTTGAACCCACACTTCCACAATATATTACCGTACGTAAAGATCTCATCGACATTGTGGAGGTTCAAGTGGCTGAGGTCAGTGGAGAGTTGACTAAATTCAGTGGAGGACATACCATATTCACATTGCATTTTAAACATGAGTGACGAATTCTACATCAAGTTACTCAGTAGCAACAAGAAAGATTATCCCGAAAATCATGCCAGTTCATTCAAGTCACGTCTACCCGAACCCATTCACGTATCGTCTGAATGGAGAGTGGCCTTGTCAAGCATTGCACTACCGGATACAAACAAAGTGGTACCAGAATTCGCACTGAACGACGAACCCCTTTTCAAGATGAAGTGGTTTGTTACCAAAAAAGCCACCAGTGAAGCCAGGCAATTCGATACTTCATTTACTCAAAAGGATATCAGTCTCAACTTTGGAGGTCTGGACGGTGTGGGGTTCATGAAGACTGTTGTCAATTTTTTTGAGAATCAAAGAGTTACTTTTGGTGATAGAGAAAACGTGAATGTATTCAAAGGGTGGAGGTTGCGCGATTTGGTCACCGAAAACTTCAAAAGTTACGAGACATTCCAATGGCAACCGATGAATGAATTGTTGGTGAACAATGAACAAACCTACAAGGCCAGAGGTTATATGGTTTCTCGAAGATTAAACAAGGTTTCTATGAGAATCAACAAACACTTGTGTCATTTAATGAAATGGATCGTCGAGAACGAGGATGGTAGCTATCGTTTGGGACCCAACCTGAAGATGGAACTAATTGATGTATATGTTAAGATACCGGATCCTGACTTGGCTTCACAACGTCAAGATATTCAGGAGAATGTGGACGGAAACGAAGTGGCTGTTTTTTTCAAAAAGGTGACCGAGGAAGGTGTGGATTACTACCATTTCAGTTTTCATTGTAACTGGCGATTCATCAACATCAATGCGGCTTATTCGAACCTCCTAGAATCTCATTCTAGAAGTCTTATAATTCGCAGTGACGTATGCGATAGCAGTTATCTCGGTAAACGAAAAGTGGATGTGCTCCGTGAGGTTCAATACAAACAGAGTGGAAATGGTGTCTTATACATTGAACCTACACTCAGGCAATATATTCCGGTACGCAAGGATATAATTGACATTGTCGAAGTGAAAGTCACAGAGATAACTGGAGATTTGGCTCAATTCAACGGAGGAGATACGATAATAACACTTCACTTCAAGAAATGATCGGTGCTGGATTGGTTCGATTTCAACCCGATTCAACACCGACACAGGACGGTGGAAATGTATGGAAAGAGATTCGTCAGAGAGCTCCTGCCGTCATTCGAGATGTTGTCGTCGTAGCTGCAAAATCGGGCCTTCAGGGTTTAAATTTGGATGATAAGAGTGGTAGGATCAATTGGAGAGGTGCACTCAGAGGTGTTAAGAGAGGTGCAAAACGAGCCATTAAACGTAAAGCGAAGCAAGGGATTAAAGTTTTGGCTTCCAAAAGACTCAGAAGAGACATTTTTGGACAATGATTCCCATTTACTCGAGACGTGTGGATCGTGTTCCATTCACTGGAGCCAGAATAGTGTATAAAGGTGGAATGATACTTCCTGGACGATCAAAGCTCATCAACTCTCGTTGGGTACGCAACGCTATCAGATCAAGAAGAAGAAATAGACGACGACGACGACGATGACGGACATGGTGGCTCATACCCGTTCTACGGGTGTTGTTAACCCTAGACTGAACCTTTTTAGCGTACCAAAGACGGATCTGAGTATGGCTTCAAGACGATATGTTAAGATTACGCCTTTCAACACCGGAATCAATCCAGTTGATTTTCAGATCGACCCTCAAGATGATTTTATCGATCTGAACGATAGTTACTTTGAAGTGGAATTACGTTTAAAAAAAGACAATGGATCCGATCTGGTTGTGGGGGATCTAATACTTCCTGTCAACAATTTGGCTCACTCACTCTTCAAGCAAATCATATGTAGACTCAACGGAACACTCATCAGTCCTCAGACAGATACCTATCACCACAAAGCCTTCCTTGAGCAAATACTCAACAATGACCGAGTTGATGGTGAAAATCTGTTACCAGTCCAAGGATGGTTCAACAGTTTGAAAGTACCCGATGTAGCAGAGAAGGCGTTCAGTGCTAACGAAATGAACCCCACTAATAATGATCACAAAGCTTTGAAGGAAGATTTTAGGACTGCTATTATCAACCGACAGCAGTTCTTTGGTGGAAAGAAAGTCACGATGCGTTTCAAACCTTTCCTGGAAGTGTTCCACCTGAACAAGTTGTTGATACCGGGTGTCCAGATTCAGATCAATATGTATTTCAACAGTACAGACATATGGTCCATGGTTTATGGTGGAGCCAGAACACTTAGATTGACAGAAGATGATGTGAAAGTGAACTTGTACTTGGCTCAAGTGAGGGTGACTCCCTCCATTTACCTAGGATTGATGGATAGCATGAGATCCGGAAAACAGGTGGTGAGCTATCCGACCGTGAGGGGTGAGATCCGTACCTACACGCATGCATCTGATGAACGGTACTTTGAATGCAACAACCCTTTCAGAAACCAAGTACCCAACCGAGTGATTGTAGCCATGTTGCGTCAGGATGCTTTCAATGGAGACAAAGCAAGGTACCCATTTTCCGACCAAAAATTCAACTTATCCAGCATCAAGCAGCTCATAAGAGGTGAAGAGTATCCCTATGAAACATTGCATCTGCAGCACGACGATGACAGCAACGATCTCAGAGGATATCAAAGATACCTACTTGGCACTGGCAGTATTTGCAGAAATAAAGGTGATATGGTACGAAGAGATGACTGGGGGCACGGAAAATTATGCACCCTGTTTGTATTTGATAACACAGCCAATGGATGTTTGAACACTTCAGTGTTGAACCCCAAGCAGAGTGGAGAGTTGCGTATCGTCATCCAATTTGGTGCCAACCCCGGTGCAAATCTGGTGATACTGGTGTACGGAGAATTTGAAAATATGATGGAAATAGACAGAAACAAGACCATCACCTACGACGTGTATCAACCTTGAAATGGAGAAAGTGGCCTTGAATAACGTGCAATTGGATTATTTGGCTGGAACCAACCCTTACCTCTCAAGGGTATTCCACGGTACCGTACCTTGCGATCGTTTACCCAAGACTCTTCCATCAGAAGGACCTACGGCCATCATCGTCAACACGGACCCGCACGACGAATCTGGCTCACATTGGATCGCACTCTGGACCGAAGGCAATACGTGCGAGATTATGGACAGTTACGCTCTACCGGTAGAAGTTTACGGCACTACAGAACCAATACTCGCCTGGTTGAATCGACATTTCGAATCGAGTGTCATGAATGGAATGAGTTTACAATCCATTTTTAGTCAGAGTTGTGGAGACTATGCTTTGATGTTTTTGATAGACCGAGCCGAAGGTCGTAGCATGGATTATTTTTTAAACCGATTCAAAAGAAATGATTTCGTGCGCAACGACCATAAAGTTGGACAGATGTTGAAAAGATTAATCGTAAAAGACATGATTTGGTGCAAGATTTGTAACACTCCGTGTCACCAGGACACGCGTGGATCCGTGTATGGAATGCACCATTTGTGGATTTAAATGTAATGTGATTCAATAAAAAGTTGTCAGTTTCAAAAAAACAGTTGTCAGTCATGGAACTACGTAAGGCATTCCGATTTCACACCCCATCCAGCATGTTGGTGGTTGGACCCTCAGGATGCGGCAAGACAGTATTCACTACCAAACTTCTCTTGAACAACCAAGACCTGTTTGCCGATCCTCCAAAAGCAATTCATTTTTGTTATGGATCGTGGCAAAAAGGGTTTGAACGTCTCAAAAAAGGAGGTGTCAAGTTTCACGAAGGTGTACCAGACAGTGCGTCATTACCCAAATGGTTCCCGCAAGGTGGTGTTTTGGTGATGGATGATCTCATGGATGAAGGTAGCAATGACAAAAATGTGATGGACATATTTACCAAACATTCTCATCATCAAAACATCACTGTGATTTACCTGTGTCAAGATATATTTCCCAACGGAAAATTTGCCAAATCAATCTCTCGCAATGTACATTATGTGGTGGCATTCAAGAATCCGAGAGATCAGTTGGGATTGCGAAATTTGTTATTGCAATCGTTTCCTACACGCTGGCAGGAAGTCATGGATACGTTCAGAAAAGTGACCGATGCACGACCATTCGGTTACATGCTTTTGGACTTTCATCCAGCAAGCAGAGATGATCAACGCGTGATGAGTCAATTGTTAAAAGAAGAAGGTGTTGTTCGATGCTATCAGTTTCGCAAAGATGTTTCGAAGTGAAGTCGTGTGGTTCCCAAGGTTCATTCTAATTTGTATGAATTTGTTACGCTGGATGAATCCGCAAGAAGAAAATTATGAACGCGTGCAACGAGTCACACAGTGCAAAGGTGAACAAGAGGTACGATCTGTCATCAAAGCATATAACGATGAAGACTTTGAAGACCTTATTCATTGTCAAGAAGTGTTGGCAAAGAAAGCCATAATCAGAGAAAATGGCTAGTAATTACGTGGAGTTTATAGATTTTGGCGATATGGATGTGGATGCAATCGCACGCACTTATGGTTCACCAGCACCATCACTACCTGCTGCTGATACTGGACCGTTGAGCACACCCACCAGACCCGCTGCTGATACTGTACCGTTGAGGACACCCACCAGACCCAGTACAATAGGTGTGGGTTCGGCTACACCAGGACCATCCAACACTACGGTGGGAGTTGGTTCCACCACACCCGGACCATCCAATACTACAGTTGGAGTAGGGGGTTTACCCAGACCCACAGTAGGTCGAAAAGAACCCCGACGAATACCTATCCAAGATTTACCCTCGGATAGTCCGAGCGATCCAGGAAGCAGACGTAGAAGTAGCGTTAGTGACACAAGTAACGGAAGAGGAAGAAGAAGAGTAAGAAGAAGGGCTCGTAGAGTTGATTCCACTCCACCATCCACACCACCCACTACACCGGACATTTCTCCAGCAAGACGTAGAAGAACCGGGACTCGTGTCATGAATCAAGCTCAGATGCAACAACAATTGGAGCAAATATTGCAAGAACAACAACAAACTGCCGCGGGAAGACGCATTGCAGGCATAACGACTACCAACACGATCACCACCACTTATAAAAACGGACGTCGACCTACAGTAACTCGCAATCCCATTAGCGGAACTGAATGGATCATGGTTTTCGTGATGAGAAGACGACCACGACGTCGACGTCGACGTCAATATGGAGGGAATGTCTTGAATGCGTTATCGGCTTTGTGGAAAGGAAGAGGAAGAGCAATGAGAGCTGGAAGACGCGCAGCAGTGCAAGGTGTGGGGTACGGTGTTCAAAGAATGATGAAACGACGCCGTAAAAGGAGACAGCAACCATGAACATCATGCCAGAGTGTTATGATGACCACCAAGGTTTCATTATTGGATGAGTCTCATCACACTACACTCAACGACTTTGAAACTTTGAAACGTTTGGATGATTTGTACGCGTTCTATCACAAACAATGGTGGTGTCGCAGACAGATGTTTTATCGTTTCAAAAGGTTCAATGCATTATTCAACGGAATGGCTCTACTCATCATGGCATTGAGTTTGGTGGTTGGAAGCGTTTGGAAGAAAAAAAGTTTCGCCATGATTGGATTGACAGCATTTGCCACTTTGATCAAAGGATGGAGTGATTTCAAAAAGTATTCCTTCAAGATGGACATATGTCGATTCGCCTACACGACCTACGAAAAGACGTTGATAGAGTTGAGGAATCACACGAGGATGGGTATTGATGAACGTAACATGAACACATTTTTGACGAAAATGCAGACATTGGACGACACCATAACGGACTTTTCTCCTCCCATTGATGAACGATACATTCACGAGTACGAAAGGAAGTTCCGTCACTCACCGATTCAATAAAAAAGAACACTTTCAGCAAAAAAGAGTCATTCGTCATCATGCCCAAAAGAAAAAAAAAAGCACAGCGCGGTCGCAGAAGAAAAGCACTTCGTGGTAGGAGTAAGAAACAAGTTGGTGCTGGTCCCGTATCTGTGGTGGCGGGATTACCCAAAGCAGCTTGGAGTATCACCAAAGGCATCGGAAGCCTGAGAGCCAAAAGAGAAACGGAACATACCAAAAAGATGTTGGAACGGATGAAACGAGGCGAAAAGTGGACACACGCAGGCGAATCGTTCCGATGCTCCATCATGTGAAGATATAAAAAAGACAAGTGCCTACAACTCTTCTCAATAATCATGACGATCAGAAGAAGACGACAACGACGAAGACGCAAACAAAGGGGTGGTGCCATGTATCGTCCAAGAAGACGTTTGATTGACAAGATAGCCGAAGGAGCCAGCATGTTTTTGTCTGGACCTGCACCATCTTTCGCAACGATTGGAGTGAAATTAGTAGGTCAAGCAGCTAAAGGAATAAGTGACAATGTCGCTCTTTACAGAAGAAGGAGAAGGAGATAAAAAGATGAGTTATCACTCATAAACGATTCACAAAAAGATGAAGTTGTTACGGAGACCACGTCCCTTCCTGGATAGCATATTGAAAGAAGCCAATCGAAACAGACGAAGACAAATGTTGGAGCATGCTAATGCCGATCAAATCAATGCTGTCAGCGAAATGGTTCTCAATTTGCTGAAAAACCGAATTCCAATCGACGCAAACACTTATGGGAAATTGAAACGGCATAAAAAGATATTGCGAGAGATAGGTAAACGCAGAAATTCGGTCAAACGACGAAGAGAGCATCTCCTCAATCAGAAAGGTGGTGGATTCTGGAGCGGATTAGGTGACTGTTTTCGAGTATGTTGCACAGGATGAGAACCGAAAATGAAAAGTGTTTGTCCTATCTGATGACCCAGTTGCGTGAATCCAACCCACGCGAAGATGACGCTAAGGAGCGCTTGGATCATTGGAAAAAAATGTACCACGCCCTGTATCAAGAACATATGGCTTATATTTTGGGTGACTTGTGCGATGAATGTCAAACTAGACGAGACAACACCGAGAAAGGTGGTTGCATCACAGTTTGTACTGAATGCGTTGAGAAGAAAAAAACCGTAGCGATTTTGAGACGCGAATTGTTGAAAAAAGACGAACAAATCAGATACTGGCAAGACTGTTACGAAACAGCTTTAAATGAACGGTCAGAATTTCCACACGTCAGTTTGAGTCAGTCGTAGATGGATGAAGTTATGATGATACCCGTTAACGAATTAAAACAGTTGGAGAACTATTACAAGGGACAGATCACAGAGAACGCCTTGCTGAACAAAGCTGGACGATTGGCAGCGGAACAACAACTCATCTTCAATGACAAGAGTATCCCACCCAGTGATGCAGTCAGTATGACGAAACCATTGGCCAACGAACAAACTAAATTGGTGAAGCGTGTACGATCGGGAACTACGGCTCCCAAATTTTACCAAGGTACAGAAGAACCTGAGGGATCTACCGCTGCCGGACCGCTTGAAAACTTGTTAAAACAACTCATCAAAAAAGAAACACCCGAGATCAAAAAAGAACCCGTCACACCCAAGATCAAAAAAGAACCCGTCACCCCCAAGATCAAAAAAGAACCCGTCACACCCAAGATCAAAAAAGAACCCGTCACACCCAAGATCAAAAAAGAACCCGTCACCCCCAAGATCAAAAAAGAACGCAAAAAGTCCATAAGTACCCGTGTACCACGACGGAAATCGTCAAAAAAGGGAGCACTCAGGACAGTCTTGGAAGGAGTAGCATCCGAGGCCGTGAAATCATTAGAGAGACCCAAAAGGAAGAGAAGGAAAAAGACCGAAGCTGAAAAGTTACGCCCTTCAGAAGGTTGGGAAAGTTGGTATCCGCTAGGAGATTTGAGAAGACGATTGGAGTATGACGACGAGGATTAAAAAGAGAAAAGAAAACAGCATTCCCATAAGGAGCAAGCGTCGGCGGAGAAAGCAATGGGGTTTTGGAGTGGACGTTCAAAAGTGGTTGGGTAAGACTGGAATCGAATTCCATTGGCCTGGCTACCAATACATGGGACCCGGTACAAAATTGAAGAAACGATTAGCGAGAGGTGATCCGGGAATCAATCGTCTGGACAAGATCGCCAAACAACACGACATTGATTATTCCAAGGCCAAGAATTTGCGTGACAAGTGGAAAGCGGATACTAAGATGATCCAGGCCATCAACAAACTACCTGGTCGTAAGACCATGACTGAACGCGTTGTTAAGAGAATCATGCAAGCCAAGAAAAAGTTGAAGTTGTAAAAGTTCTTTATTGAAAAAACATCATTAAAAAGTTTATTTTACACACGTTTAATAGCTTGTTTTTTTCATCGTTCCCAAGCATAATCACAATAATAACCAACTGACCAATGGGATGAACACGTAATATGATCAATAGAAATAGTGTCATCATTATCGTCCATTGCCCACTGGAATAAAAGTCTAAATCGATACCTGCGTGCATAACGTAGCATAGCATTAGGTGTGTTTTTGTCAAACATTCTATACACTGTATTACGGACTCTAGCATCAAAAAAATTAACACTCCAAGGCACTGTGACTACACCCCTAATGTACATACATATTTCCTCTAACATAGCTACATCATCACCTAACAAACTTTCATTCCTTAATTGATTAGCAAAATCTCTCTGGGCACAATAGTATACAAACCACGTCACGGGTAATACATTAAATGGTAACAAGTTCCATGAGTTTGTCGTACTACAATGAGTAATATAAGGAAGACCATGGTTTGCCATTCTTCTCAATTCTCTTTCGACAGCATCGATCATCATCGTGTAATGAAGTTCAATTAGATCCTGATATCCCATTTTAAAAAGGAGAAAAAATGTCTAAAACTCATCATCCGTGCTGAATGTCATGATGATCATTATTGATCCTTTTAAAAGACAAAAAACATTTCTTCAATGTGTGGCATTAAAGTCCCGCACCCATTCATTATCCTCAGGATAAATCGACGGTCCTCCAGAATGGGGCAACAATGTCAATCGACGTAGTTCTACAGATGTCACTGATTCGTCTTTCCAGAAAAAAAGTCTGAATCTCATTGTTTCAACAATGTCAAAAACAGCAAATGGTGTGTTATGAATCAATAGCATGTAAATAATCATTCTCCTGTTACGCGTAATATCAGCAGGCATCACCACAACTCCATGCACATACATTTCATTATTAGTATACGTATTAGCAAAATTATACAACATCTGCCAATAACTGCGCCACGTTATCTCATCGATCGGAAATGGAAGTTCCTCCCACAACAACGATCCAGTATAATGCGTTTGTAAGTCTCTCCTCTCCCTTCTATAATCATTCAACTGTCCACTCAATGTATAAAGGTTTTGATCCCTATTCGTACCTGTTGAGAACGTAAACTCATCATGTTCATCGTCACTGTCGGGTACCACGGAAACGTGACCCACGTTCGGGCGACGGCAATTACCGCACGTTGGCATGCGTTCGACCATGTTATTAAAACACCGACGATGCATAAACACACTGCAGCATGGAGTCGACACGCATCGCTTCAAATCACCCACGTCGATGAATAGTTGACAAATAAAACAACACTGATGGATTTCGTTCTCTTCAGGAGCCAGACCGCGCAACCTGCGACTTCTTCTAAGAGACATGACGCTCAATACAAGTGTCCGAGGACAACTCAGAGTGACGATCCATTCCAAACGCCTCGCTTATATACTAATATCAGTAACCAATCAAATTCAATATATTGTATCATGTGACATACCGAACAAAGAGGGGATGGGGGGTACCCCCTCAAAATTCGACCGTGAAGACTGGGGGCCAGTTTGGGCGAGAGTATATAACGCGCGCAATTCGAAGCTCTCGTCACTCGGAGTTTTCAACTCGTCTGAGCGTCTTCAAAAAAGATATGGACTTGGAAAAAATGGATTCGTCATCAGATGATCAAGTAAGTACTTTTTTACAATAGTATATATGTAAGGTGGCGCATTTTCCTGATCGTGCGCTTTTTTACTTTAGAGTTACTGGGATTTGTTACCCTCAGAAATCCAAGAACGTATTACAAAGATCAGTGCCTCGATGCATCTCAACGATATAAGAAAAGATTCAAGGAAACTTGAATTACATAATGATATCATGTATTACCACACCTTATTGAGATTTTTTCACACCAGAGCTACTGGGATTGGTTACCCCCAGAAATCCAAGAACATATCATAAAGATCAGTGTGTCCATGTATCTCAAAGATATAAGATGTGATTCCAGGAAACTTGATTTGCATAATGAGATCATTCAATACCACAAAGTATATGAACAATGGTGTGATGGTATGAGACATGGCCACATCATTTGTCGTTTGGAAAGATGTACAAGTCATTGCCCAAATATGGTCAGAGGGCGTCACTGGAACAAGTACTCACATACTCACATGCGCATTTCGGGACAGTTTATGGACGGTGAACTTATGCGTAAAGACACTGTATTCTTGGGTGTCAACTTCGATAGTGCACGTGCCAGAATCAACCATGTTAAATCGTTTTTATATACCGTTTGAAAAAAATAAATGCAGAGCAAGGTTTTGATCCTCGTGCCTCTGGGTTATGAGCCCAGCGCGCTTCCATTGCGCCACTCTGCTACAACCTGACTAATTTTAAAAAATTTGCCACGGCCAGGAGTCGAACCTGAATCTTTGCGGCCACAACGCAACGTCTTAACCGTTAGACCACCGAAGCATCCAATTTTCATTGTCCCATTTTTTTACAGAGTTATTGGGATCGGTTACCCATCGAAATACAGAACCACATACTGTCGTTCGTCTGGTGGCAAAGTATGAGAGACAATAAAAACCCCATGAAAGAAAATCTGTTGAGAGAGATCAAGAACTACCATGCCCTAAAAATGGCCTGGAACCAACCACCCGTTGTACACGGTCATATTCTTATCACTCACCGTAAAAGCGCTATGAGATGTCCAAATAATATCAATAATCATTCATATGGTTATGGTCTCTATTGTTATGACGAATTATGTGCCATGTCTCACTCGTGCATATGGGCCTTGTACACTATAGAAACGGGTCGATATGAAGTATTCCTGGGACATAGCTTTCCAGAAGCTTTCGATAGAGTCAATGGTACCTTGACCACGGTTCAAAGACATTTGAGTGGAGAGCTTAGAAATAGATGGGTCTCTGATCACGCTAATGGAGTTTTTTGGAGTTTCTGGGCATATCCATTCATTCCACATCCAGTAAGAATTGATGGGTTACCATCATCCATATTTTCTTCAAACAGAGTTATTGGACTTGGTTACCGTTAGAAATTCAAGAATACATAATATCCCTGGCCTGGCACCAACATATGAGAGACTTGAAGACAAGTCGTCCTTTATTCAACCTTTGGATGAGAGAAGTGCGCGATCACTTCAAATTGACAATTGCCATGAACAAGGGACTGAGCAGAGAGTATCGCGGACACCTATTCTATCGTCACAGATACTTGGGTGCAACTTGTCCAAATCATGTTTGTACGAGTCGTAACATGAGTTACTCTTACGGTTGTCGTGGTAAACCAGACTGTCCCTCAACTCACACGAGCATATACTTTAAACACGAATGCGGTGATGTGTGGTTACTGGGGTACAGTTTTCCTGATGCCTTTGAAAGGATTACACTTGTACAACATTACCTTTCATATCACCAATGTGATTTTACTCACCGTGATCTCATTATGGTTACGGGACTATTATGGGACTATTACTTAAGGGATTAGTGTATTCCCTTTTCTTCAAACAGAGTTATTGGACTTGGTTACCACTAGAAATTCAAGAATACATAATATCCCTGGCCTGGCACCAACATATGAGGGAGTCAAGTCATCCTTTGTTCAACCTCTTGATGAGAGACTTGCTCGAGCACCACTATTTGACATCATACATGAACGAGGGACTGTGCAGAGAACATCGCGGACGTATCGTGTATGAACATAACAGCCGTAACTGTGATGTCCGTTGTCCAAATCATATTTGTAAAAGTCCTTACTCAAGTTATATTTGTACAATACGTCACATAAAATATGTCACAAGGACGTCACATATCATAAATAATCGTTACGGTTGTACCGGTAACCCAAACTGTCACTCAACTCACACGAACATATACTTTAAACAACACATAGAGGATGGAACTTTCCATAAGTGGTTTCTGGGGTACAGTTTTTCAGATGCCTGTGAAAGGATGGAACATGTACATCGATACATGCATGGTGCAAGATGTCCCTGTGGAAATCGTTATGATTTTACATATGATTATATGCATGATCATGAGCTTCTTCGCTGTAGAAACAGAAACTGTAGAAACTACCGTCCACCTCAACCTGATGATACCAGTGATGAATACAGTGATGAAGAACAATATTATTTAGAACAATATGGTTTTTGATTGTTTTTTCAGAGTTATTGGGATTGGTTACCCCCTGAAATTCAAGACCACATATTGTCGTTTGTATGGTGGCAAAGTATGAGAGACAATAAAAACCCCAGGAAAGAAAATGTGTTGAGAGAACTCAGTAACTACCACGCCCTGAAAGTTGCCTGGAAACCTGGTCGCATTTACATCACTAACCACAGATGCATGAGACATTGTTATTGTGATTGCCTTAAACATTGTCCAAATAATCTCAATATGGACATATCCAGATACACTTTCAAATGTTACGGCAAGTCCTGTATCATGAGTGACTCGTTCATATGGGGAATGTATACCATGGTGAATCGAGAGAATGGAAAAAGTGGAGAATATCATCTATTCCTTGGACACAGCTTTCCAGAAGCTTTCAGAAGATTACACATTTCCTTAGACATAGTAGCCGAAATTAAGAACCGAAATTTTGAACATTATTTTTGACACACTGTCTCTATCTCTCATAGAGTTACTGGGATTGGCTGCCCGCAGAAATCGTGGAATATGTGATTTCGTTAGCTGTTTCGCAACACATAATCGACCGTAGAAACAACAAACTGTTGTGCAGTCTTCACGAAGAAATACTTGACCATGCAAAACTCGTGCAAGCATGGGGAATTGGACCCATTGTTCGACAATGTACATGGAGATATCCATCGGATGAACCGTACTCAATATACGGATATTTCTTCGATGGTGATGACAATTACAAGAAAACTTATATATCTTACAATTACAAAGACGCTTTAGAACGTGTAGATTTTATAAAGTCATTCTTGTACCCCATGTCGTATTACAAATATCCTAATTTATAAAAAAACTCTCTCGCAGAGTTACTGGGATTGGCTGCCTCCAGAAATCAAAGACTACGTGCTAGCTTTGGCTGATGCCCAACACAAGATTGACTTGAAACAAAAGAGATTGTGGAACAGTGTTCTCAACGAAATGATGAAATATCACAAATACAAAGAAAAGTGGGGATGGGGATTCATAGAATTACAACTGTACAAGAATTGCACCAGTGACTATTGCAGAATCATGCGCGGCAACCATCAACTCCATCATCATGTCCGAATGTATGGAAAATACCGGGTCAAACTCAAAGTCGATCCGTGGGATGAATTCAATTATTACCTGGGGATAACTGACCAACCTCCTGATACCTCACAAGAATTAACTGCCAGTCTAGGTCTCCTGGAGCAATCCCATAGTACCATCACAAGAAGTATCCAGCATGCTAAAAGAGTTATCTCAAATCATCATGAAGTAATTGTTTGAAAAAACTTTTTCTACAGGACATCTACGATGATGACGACGATGATGATTGGATATTTGATCCTGCCATTGACGCCATATTGGATTCATACAAGCGCAAAAGACAAGAAGCGTTCTCAGATGATAACATCATGACTGGAGGAGCTATTGCTACAACACCTCTTCTCGAATTCCAATTACGGCCTACAGGAGCACGTCGCAATTGGAAAAACGTCTTGAACAAACAACGATTCGAGGCCACTCTCGAACAGAAACGGGACGCGACAAACAAGGACGATCTCGGTATCGAAGTGACCAATGCCCTTCAACGAGCCATCGAACGACAAATTGATGCCGACAACACTCTCACTCCAAATTCCACGGTTCATTTTACTATGCAGTCCAACAATTTCACACATGCCTTCCAATCAACCACTTTCACTGTACGCGAATTCGAAGATGGAAGTGAACGGTTGGAAACTTACCTACAAGCACTTGCCACTAAACTCAACTCCAATGAAGAGTTCACACCCGACGAGACTTTCACCGTAGAAACCACCTTCATACGAACTCCGGGTCCAGGACGAGGACACGGAAAACGATACAAACCAAGTGCCGCTGCCGTTCGCGGTATCGTAAAAAGGTCACGCATCACGATCAAAAACAAAGATGATCTGTGTTGTGCTAGAGCCATTGTTACCATGAAAGCGTGCATTGATGGAGGGTATGATTACAAAAGTATGGCCCAAGGACGACCCATTCAAACCAGACGTGCCAAAGAACTTCACCAGTTGGCTAATGTTCCCGAAGGGCCCTGCGGAATACGTGAACTTCAACAATTTCAGGCTGCTTTACCAGATTACCAACTCAAAGTGGTTTCCATTGATCCGCCTCACATGATGATTTACGTAGGACCCACTCCGTCCGACAAGATCATTCGACTCATCAAAGAGGGTGAACACTATGACGGATGCAATTCCTTCAAAGGTTTCCTCAGCAAATCTTACTTTTGTGACGATTGCAATCGGGGATATGATCACGAGACATTTGAAGAACATCCCTGCGATGGTAAATGGTGTCCTGCATGCAGACGCGACGGATGTCCAGACTTCCTAGCTGCTAAACAACCACTAGGACCCGGAAAACTACCCACACCCCGCTCTACCTGCAGATTATGTCACAGGAACTTTTTTGGGGAAGACTGCTATGCGCATCATCTAATGCGCAAAGACGCACGTACACGCTCCGTATGCGACATTCACAAAAAGTGCCCAGACTGTAGACACGTCTACAAATCGGATTCACGTGTCGGTCCCGGAAGACCACGCACTGAACATCGATGCGGATGGGGAACTTGTCTCATATGCGAAAAAGAAGTTGAAATTAGCTCTCATCAATGTTACATTCAACGTCTCCCTGAAAACGAAGACGACCCAAAAATCAAACGCATCAAAATTCAAGATGCAGGATGCAGACCTTACATAGCCGACGAAGAAGAAGGGTATTGCTGGGTGGAAAGAGAACCACCCTTGCAAGTCTACTGCGATTACGAAGCCACCACCGACGAAGAAGGTAATCAAAAACCCATCCTGTTGTGTCTGGAAGATGATGAAAGCGACGACACCCATTTCTTTTACGGTCCAGATTGCACCGCC
>Ga0126337_10000931_pt1 | contig 16578 bp, 8 predicted proteins | sample DipCmetagenome_FD_92527 | JGI IMG/M metagenome (GOLD analysis project Ga0126337, IMG submission 92527) | Coral microbial communities from La Bocana,Puerto Morelos, Mexico - Diploria C A metagenome | ecosystem: Host-associated > Invertebrates > Cnidaria > Coral | place: La Bocana,Puerto Morelos... | reverse complement strand
GCTATGAGAAAATGGCGTCGGTAGTGGGCATCACGTTTGTCGATGAATCGCAAAACTTTGATTTTGAAAAGAGTGGGAAAAGTTCTCGTCCACGTAGAGAAAAATGGTCCATGCTACTTTCAGTTCCTTTCCTTTTCAGAAAATGAAATAACTTTTCTTGAGCGCTCATTGCGCTCTGGATGACAAACCACACTGAGAAATTAAACTCGATCAAAACTTTAAATTTCGATTTACGATTTCACTCGATTATGCGACGGCGAGAAAAATCTTCACAGTTTCTTCGCTTTCCGCTGATCCTGTGACCTTAGGCCGCGCATGGGGACTAACCGCTAAAACTAAATATATTTTTCACAGCGTGGCGCGAAGACAAAAATAGATTGAAAAAGATTATCATAGGGCACGGGGATGTGTTCTCTCACCTCATTTTCTCTTGAGCGCGGCTAAAGATACTCAGTCAATCATAATTTTACCCCTTCTGTTTTTTAGTTGAGTATTTTCCCTTTTATCATTACTATTTATAACCGAATACATGTAAATAGATTTAAGGAGTATTAAATAAACTTCGGGACTTTTTTTAAGTGACAAACCAGCTTTAAAGTAAGAACCGAAATACGAGGTCAACAACGCCTTACCCTTAAAAGGAACCGTTTCACGCTAACAAGCACTGTCGATTTCAAACCTTTGTTTTCGGCCAGTATCTTGCTGTGCATTCACTCGAAGAAAAGAAAAGAATAACCAGAGAAAGAGATAATTCCAAACTACAAAAAGAGAGATGAAAACTAAACCGATTTCCGGCATAGACAAAACGCTTGAGGTCACACCTAAGTTTGACGTGAACTGTTTTGAAAGTGAGTACAAGCACCTTTACCAAGAGCATTGGGCGTTCCGATTGTTGGAATCGAAAAAAACTTAATTCATCTAACATGAGGAACCCTCCTGCTAACACATAATTTTTTTTTAGAATTTACTTTGACGAAAGGAATTTGGAAACTTGTTTGTTAATTGTTACATTCAGCTAATTCTCGCACTCTGAACTGGGCATAGAAACTGAAAGGACGTATTTATTCTCTTCTCGTCCATTTTGGAAATCAAATCAGTAATGTCTCTTATTCATTAAATTGAACATTATGAACTTGAACTTGAACAAAGTATTTAGCATGCATCGCCGAGGTAGTCCAAAGAAACAAGCTGAAACAGCCTCGGTTTCTGAGAGTTGTGGAGAAACGCGAATAGATTTACAAATAAAAATTGGAGTTTAGTGTTTACTTATTAGAGCTGAGAGAAGCTGAGTACACCTACATGAAGGGTTTAGCAGCAGAAATTGGTAGGAGTCCGTACTAATTTCAATACAGAACTAGGGATTGATGAAACAGTAAACTATCTGAGCACTAATGACGGTGAGACCTTCACGCAGACACCTTCGTGACTCCACTGAAACACTTTCACTTCAATTGAGTTAACACAGTATACTACTGTTATCAAGGTGGCATTTGAGGTTTAACTTAGCTCACGTCATCCACTTCCAACTAATTATATTGTCGAGACAGATGTTTTAGGGACCATAGGGAACGGGTTGACTGCGAAATTCATCAATGGCTAAGATCAGATCTTTTCGACGCGGTTTCGAAAGGTATTCACGCTATCTGAATTTCAGTCAAACCAAGTGAAGCGTTCCCCTCAAGATTACAATTGATTATTTGAATATTGAATCCGCTTGTCGTTTTAATAGTGCAATAATGAATTTATCACTTGAATTTTGCTTGCTAGTCATTTCAAAAATCAATATTAAATTGAGCATTACTATACATTACAACAATCAATTCATTGTTGCATTCTTGAAACCGGACTAGCTGGTCCAATATTCAAATAATCAATTCATTAATGTAATCTTCACTTGGTTTGACTGTAACTGAACAATCTTAAGAAAGATAAGAGCTTTTCTAAAATTACAACGAATAAGTCCAAATATACTCTTCGACTGTGCTACATTATAATTCAATTTTCGGAAAGCAGGGCTAAAATACGATGATTTTCCTCAAATGGTTTATTAAGCTTCTAGATTCGTTTTCAATACTGCAATTGGTGTTTTCATCTAAAAAAACTCGTAAAGAATGAGTAAACAACTAAACTGACTGGCGATGAAATACTTAATATTTAAAATGTAGATACTGTCATATAAACTTGCACAGAAAAAAAACACAGACAACAACAGTTTTTTTTTGTCGAACACTTTAAAACGTCCCCGGTTGCCATGCAAAATCATGCGACATAAACTTTAAACTATTTATGTCAAAATTGCTCCCAGTGAAATTCTATGTTGTGTCAATCGCAACTTTACACAGTACTAGAATTGCACAGTACTTAGAATGTAAAATCTCAAACCTCAAAAAAAATTCCTGACTTGAAGTTGTCAGAAAACAGCAGTCTCCTGTCACCATATGTCCACCTGAAAACAGACACGCTAACCCACTAGCTAATAATTTCTATGGCAAATTGTAATCAACTTTAACTACTTCTCGTTTCAATCTGCTTAGCGTTTCAGCTATCTCAAGCACTCGAATTCAGAAGCAGACTCTTTGGAACATATCATATACTGATCCAGTTTGTTTGTTTGTTTTTTTTTTAACACCAAGTGTATAGATATCAAGGACTGTACGATTTCAGTTGCCGTGACAAATATCATCTCTAACTGAGCTGACCGCAAATTCCTGGCAATATTAACAAATTCCTGTGCAGGTCCACCCAGGTCTGGAGTTTTCTTTCTCCATGCATCATGATACAAACAAACGATTGCTTTGCGAGACATACCGATAATTCCCGACACACCCACGATTGAAACCGATTACCCGAAGATAAGCGCGACAAACTTCGTGTTGGCATGGTGGCCAGTGTTATTCAATTCACTTAGTTACTCTGAAAAATAATCGCAATTTTATCTTTTGAAATAGTGCGTAGGAGAATCGAGATCAGGTGGAAAATGTTTCGTTTTTTTTCTCAAAAAAAACCAAACGCTTAATTTAAAGAAGAGGGAGGCGCGGTGGCCTCATGGTTAGTGCGCTCGGAGCGAGTGGTCCGGGTTCGAGCCCTGGCCGGGGACATTGTGTTGTGTTCTTGGGCAAGACACTTAACTCTCACAGTGCCTCTCTCCACCCAGGTGTATAAATGGGTACCTGTAAATTGTTGGGGAAAACCTAACAAATTGCGGGGGAATGACCTGCAATGGACTAGCATCCTGTCCAGGGGGAGTAGAAATACTCCTAGCCGCTTCATGCTACAGAAACCGGGGATAAGCTCCGGCAGCTATGGTCCTCTAGGATCGAAAGGCTTCATTTTTTAATTTAAAGAATCGTACATCACCAGTTGGATTGTAAATTTAGTCGTACTTTTGCACCTTAGAAACAAGGTGCTTGAAGAAATCGTAAGCTGAGCGAAGCCAACATTATTAACTGAACAGCTATAAAAATAATTTCTCAAAATAAAAAGTAAGACGTAATTGATATGTGTGCGAACCCTTAATCCTTGAATTGTCTTCCTCCAGACAGCCTTGTTGGTATAGAAACCAGTGTTACTCACAACAGAACCCTCTAGTGGAGAAAACAACAATCAACAGTTCACAACAGACACGCGAAGAATTCAGTTAAAGGGAAAATCCTTTTTCCTGGTGGTGAAATGGATCTTGTGAGAAATGTAGGAAATTAAAAAAAACATTAGCAACGTTCCATTATGTTAAATAAAAGGTATTACCAATATCTTTTATTTGACATTATAGGATTTGTTTTTCCTGGGAAAAAATAATTGCCAAACGACAGCAAACTAATAAGACAAATTAAATTCTCACAATGGATTTATTCGAACAGAACGGAGATTGAAATCCAACCGATAAGGTCTGCATGGAACGATGATTACGCAACGTTGTTTTGAATTTTCACCGACAAAATGACCTTATTTCATGAACTGAAAGAATGCTTACCTTTTCAAAACTAAAGAGCGATTATATTATAATGAAAAACAGTTTGTCATCTGATTTCTGTTCATAAAGGTTTCGACATCGATTTAAGTTTACTCGACCGTTCTCGAGGTTGAGAAGAATAGTGTGTAATATCTTATTTTAACTATAATTGTCTCTTCACTCCGGCTTGTAACAGCTGCAATCAGTGTTCTATGTATCTCAGTGTTTCATAACCCGAACTGAGTTCGTGTGTTAGCTTCTTGTAAATAAACCAGGGCAGTAATCAGCAGTATGAGGCACACAAAGCCGGGCGTTAACGTTGGTGGCTTTTTTCGTTTTTTATTTAGTTTTTCTTTTTGAAGGGGGTAAGTTAAACACTGCTAAATAGCTAGAGAAAAGGAGAATATCATAGCCTCTTGTAAATACCTATATGAAGAGCATTAAACAATGGACATGGCCTCAAGCAGTCAGGCCATGTAAACTCAATTACTAGCGACTCTCTCCACATGCATTAACTGTTCAGTAGACATTTTTTGCTGCAAACAAGTTTGAAACTGTGGCTGAATGTTCATAGTTTTTCAGTTGTTGCAATACAGACAATATAGCTTACTCAGGCTTTACATTTTAACAGAATTTATAGCGTTACACCGTTTAAGTTGATCCCGGGAAGTTGATGAAATAATCTTCCTCTAGTGACTCGTAGCCTGCATACGTATGCGGCGACTTCTTCCTTTGTTCTTTAAATTTGTATAGTAATTGTGTAATAGGTAATTCACTCTTGTATAAACAAAAAAAGGTTACAAAAAGTCACTAGATTATTGGCGTCTTAACTTAGCGTAGAAATTTTTTTCTAAGCGGTTGAGCGTAACAAAAGAGAACACAATTCCTTTCTACGTCACTTGAGCTAACAGCAACCTTTGTTTATATTTCGGTCAATTTTTGTACCTTTTCGCAAAATGCTCAGATCCGATGGAGTTTTTCCGATTAAATATATTGATATATATTTTTTATTTTGTCTAGTTACTGACTATTGAGTTCCCTCCACTGTAAAAGTACTGATGTATTTAGACTTCAAAGATATAATGGAAGAAAAATAGGCTGAAAGGTTTGTTCTTACTTAAAAAACCAGCAATAAAAACGAAGAAAATATACCGGTAGATAGGTTTGACTGAGTGACTGCGGTAATAACAGGGTTCCGTTATAGAAATATTAAACCTACAATTAACACGATGCATCTGCTACTTTCAGTTTCAATCGTGTATAAATAATAAGATTATATTATTGTCGGTTTCACAGTATCAGAAGCCATTCAAAATACCAGTTTGTACTCACCGACCGCGTCTATGACTGAAGTCTTTGATGTGTTCGTATCCGCTTTGTCCTTTGCCTTGAATTTCAGTTCTTGAACTTCTTGTTCATTATTCGGTGCTTTGGACTGAAACTGAATTCAGTTTAAGCGGAACACCAGGAAAGTCAAGAGCCGATGAGCACAAATAGCGCATATTTTTGCTATTTCCTCTGATACCAGTACTCTAAATCTGCATTTTAAATCGATACCGTGAGCGATCCTCTGGCTTGTATAAAAGTTTGACAGAGCAGAAGTTCGTCTTCCCGAAGATTGACAACCCGTGATAAGATCGCCGCTGAAACAACTTTGCTGTCCACACAGAGGAATCTGCAGAGGGATGTTTGACTACACTGCTGTGATTTGATCAAGCATTAAACGGTTGAGTTGTACGAACGAGTGACTTCATCGCAAGTGTCATACGTTCTGCCTAGAACAGTAGCAAATAAATTTCCCTCGCAAAAACACGCAGCACAGAACACCAATGAAATCAACCGACTACATTGATAAATGTGGATGCTAAATTCTACAATGTACCATGGACATAAATAAATGAGTCTGTAAACGGGATCAACTACCGATCTCTTGATGACAGTGTCAGCAGGCGTGCACTCGGAACCGTAACAAGGAGCTGCGGTGATACACTTTCTGTTTACTAGAAAAATTACAATTTATCATGTCCAACAGAAATTCTACGTCTTTCATAGTATATAAATCAATCCAAAAAGACAGTTTTGCTTTCTGTTTTCGGGAAATATTATCGCTTGTGTAACTCGGTAAAGACGTTACAGCGAGTTTGCAACGTGCGTGAGTTCGATCACCACGGGTTTTAATTTTCAATTGGAATTTCTAACTCTAAAGTCGTCGCTCAAAAGATCGAGAGATACCTTACAAATTTATCCGACAGCGTACAAGGATACGGTTTTGGCCAGTGATTTAGTTGTTTCACATCGGTAAAGGCAATCTTTTTTCTCCTTTCACGAATCGCGCTTGAACAGTCTGCGACGTGTCTACAATGTTTTTGTTCAACATCAAAACGCTGATTCGTGTGCAGAGGAAATAGATCCCGAGAAATGTATTTTGTCATTTGCGCTTCACCGGAAAACCGCAATTGACGTCAACTGAATGCTACGGCACCGCCGCAGGAAACGACCTGACCAACAAGAAATTCTGAAAGGAAGTCGACGTAAAACCACAATATGACAAATAGAAAATGTAACAAATTGAGTTGTGAAGAGTTACAGATCTCGCGTAGATAAATTTAATTTCTTCTTATAAAAACATTTTACTGAGAGAACTTAATTTTCTTACTTGAGGTGCTCTTGACTTTTCTGAGATGAAGTTCGAAAGGATTTATTGTTCAGGTTGATGGCGCGATTTCCAGTTTAAGTCGTCCGAAATCAGGGCTTTTCAGCTGACATTTGTATACAAATTCAAGGAAACCCTTTTGAGAGGATTTTGCAGAATCACATCGGACCACGGATCTTGTATCTTGTATTTCAGGCACCCAGAATGCTGGAGTACGACGCTATGATGCGCCCGATGACAGCCTGCGCTAACAGTTTCCCTTCACAAAGTAATGTTCTTGAAAACATCAGTCGAGATGATATGTAAATCGTACCAGGGAACGATCTTCAAAAACAAAACCATGTGCGAAATATCCACGTAATCCTCAGAACAAACAGGAACGTTTAAAAATAACAAGGATATCAGACAGCTTTTCAAAGAGAAACTGTTGAAAATAATGATATTGAAAGTCCGTTAGAGTTTCTGCTTAATAAGGTATGACCCGTGCAATCGGTGCACAATCTCGTTAGGACTCTTTCGGTTGTAAATGGCAAGGCTATTTTTGGCACAATTTGTTGACCCCAACACTTGACACCTGGGCGACGCCCAGAAAAGCTTTGTTCCCGTTTTAGAAGATCTTTGGTTTGTAAACAGTCTGATATTGTAGACATCGGAAATTGTCAGTGACCCCTTTCTTTAAGCCTGCGACACGGTCGGCAAACTTCGGCTTCGCGGCTCCGCCTACGAAGATAATACTCGTGCGCCCCCCACAACGATATCAGCTTTCGACATTCCGATGTTATTTACGGCTGCCTGCCGAAGCATCTCGCTGTGTTATCGGCATTTCGGTATGAAAACGATAGCGATCGCCGCTTGGAATGCAGGATAATCTCCTCGGGATTTTGTTATTTTAGAAGACTAATTGAAATATTTCTCGTTCTTTTGACTACGTAGGATTTATTTACACAGAAGGATTGTCAGTGGCAGAGGGTATCATTTGCGCATCCACTTCAAGTTTGATGAAAACTGTTTGCTTTAGTCAGCATGAGATATTTGGAATGCCTTTGTGAAACTGTTACATTTTCAACAAGTAACAAACTGTTTTGGTCGTTACGCTTTTATAATCCGTTGCGGTGGGTCCAATGAAGGAAGTGAGAATCATCAAAATGAGCTCCGTAACTTCCTTTGATATGAAAACTATATAAAAGCTGATGAAGCAATTTTGATGCAGACACTACTCACGTGCGTTGCTTACACGAGTAATACAGGAAAAGATCGTGTAAACAACGGACAAAAATAAATCAAGTTTATTTTCACAAACCATTCCCGGGAAGAAGATCACTTGTGTTTACAAACTATCCTTCGTATTGGTCCGTATTGGTTCAATTTTTATTCCAAGTCGAACCTGAAATCGCAATCAAAACATTTTGAATTCCAATTTACCAGTAATATCCTTTTCTTTAAACAAGAAAAACAGTTTCTTCGGGGTAAATGAACATCTTTGTCGAACTAATATGATAACCGGCAAGCCAAATTGAAAAGCTTATCTTTGACCTTTCGATATCACTTGTTCGGCTGGTGTCTACGTCACAGTCGTAAGAGATCGCCACTTCCCGATTTGGTCATGTTTTCCGACGATGCGAACCATAACAATAATTTTCCCACGATCCGACACACAATACCTTGTTTTGGTTCAGTGCCTTCATTATTCTCAAATATTCGAAAGGAAAAGTGAGATGTTTTGAAGAAATATGTCTTGTAGCTCTGAGTACAGCTGAACGCTTACACTCTACTGAAGTGCGGCGAGCTGTAGATAGGACGTGCACGTTCATTGCAAGGCAGAAGAAGATGAGATCGGCGGTGGAATGCAGATTCGCAGAATTTTCTAGGACGGAAATGTGTCTGTCACTCAAAACCAATTGAAATTACAACTTGCCATTGTTTTCAATGGGTTTATTTTACTGACAAAGGATTCATTTCAAACGTCGACTTTTCAATAATCAAGTTGTTTTCATCGCGCCAAGAATTACTGTGTCATCAAATTTTGGCCAATCAGCTTGCACAGAGATTACTTGAGATGACCCCCGACGACTAATTGGGTCACCATTGACGTCATTAAGTAGAGAGGTTTGGAATTCGGCGTGCTGTGATTGGCTGAACTCTAGACCCAAGAGGATACTGATTGTTTTCACCTGACCGCAAAGAGATTTTGTCACCTACACGCCTACATTTCCCATATTTGGTAACCAAAGTCGTCTTGCAATCTCGGCGAACAAGATATAAAGAGATGTCTTCGGTCGATTCAAATCAACAACGATCGGAAACTGAACAGTCAGTTTACCAGTGGGAAGAAAGTTAGTCATAACACACGGGTAGTGGGAGATACTTACATTATCTGATTACTCACAGCTGATCATCCATTTTTATACGGATCAACTACAAGCCATGGCTCTTGCTCTACCAGTGTCAGTCATTCAAGAAGCAAGGACAGTTATCGATGGTAACGCTGAATGTGACTTGGCCACTACTGTTCACAATTTTGTGCGGCCAATGGCTCCTTCCTCTAATTTGTCGCCTATGGCCAAAATCGACGAAGTGCAACAGGTTGGTTTGATTTTGATGATTGCTATTCTAGCGTACGGCGATACAATAGAAAGCAAATTCCTTCAGTTAAGTTACAAAATATTCTCGCCACAAAAAATACAGATTGTAAGCATTTAGAAAGGGCTCATTGAAGCGTAACTGTTGTATTTTTGATAGATAAGTCAGATTTTCTTTTGATTTTCTGAACTGTGTATAGCGCGTTCGAAGTAATGGTTTAAAATTTTAGATTAGCTACCGGAATTTGGCCCGTCAGAAGCTTGCCTAGTAATAATTGTTACATTAGCAGCTGAAATGATTTCTAATTACTGATCAGATCGCTTCATAAAATTAATCGTGTTGTTTACTTCACTGGATTTCTTTCTCGAGTAAGACTTAGTGGCTCATTTTCTTAAATCCAGTACATCGGTAATTATAATTTGGGCTTCCATAGAGATAAGTGACATTTAGTGATAAAACCAAGATTCAGTCGCAGTGGAATAAACAACATGGCAATCATTTGAGGTTTACGTGTCTTTTTCAAGGCGCCATATTTGACAAGATGTGATAAATAAAATCATTTCTCAACTGAATTCGTTTTCTTTCTTTAGACAATGTGGGAAATGGAGAGATATCTTCAAGGAGCTGTCCCTTCGCCACTAACGTTGAGTCCGTTGATCACAAGAAAAAGAAAATTTCGACGAGAAAGCGCCAATGTCGTGAATGACTTTTTCACATTTGATGACGACTCCGGTGATGACAGTGTTGTAGTGGAGAACAACAACAACGAACCATTGCCGGAGAAGGTTTTTGTGACAGATGTGGACACATTCACTCTTCCTCCAGCATTTACGAACACTACAACGATCACCACGATAAATCCGGTTCCAGTTGTGACAAGCAATATTCTCATGCCAACCGATAACCGCTCTCACTTCCATCAACTCAAAGTTGCTCAACCGCCACGGGATTACACGGTGATTTATCCTCCAACACCGCCAAATTCAAACCCTGGCTCACCAGAAATGGCCGCTCAGCAAATTTATTTAGGGCCATTGGGCCCTCCTCCGCCATACACTCCTCCAACTCTACTGGTACCGCATAAACGTGGCTCGCCTGAACTACAGCGACGAAGGATACATCACTGCGAACACCCAGGTTGCAATAAAGTTTACACCAAGAGTTCGCATCTCAAGGCACACATGAGAACTCATACGGGTGAAAAACCGTATAAATGTACCTGGGAAGGCTGTGAATGGAGGTTTGCTCGCTCTGATGAGCTTACCAGGCATTTTAGGAAACACACGGGCGCCAAACCATTTAAATGTCAGTTCTGTGACAGGGCTTTCGCCAGATCAGATCATTTGGCGCTCCACATGAAACGCCATCAACCACAACAACAATCTTAGAAAGAACTAAGAGAATACATGAGCAATAGACTTCGTCTTGTGTACGATGAAAAATAAATAATGATACAGAATGGACTTCGTGTTAAACACGACGAGCACCATTTGCTCTGAACTGAAAAACTTGATCACATTTATCCATTGCAAGATGAAGTAAATATGTCGAGTTTTGACGCAATGATTCAAAGGTTATTCTTCATCTTTCAAGTGGATTGTCGCCGCACTATTACACAAATCTTTCTTGTGGTTCAGTGCGAATCATATTTTTGAACTCTAACCATGGTTGTGTTATTAAGATAATGGCAAAGAAATGGCAACTTAACCTTTCCAAGTAAGCGCAGAAATAAGATTAGCATTCTAGTCCTTTAACAACATCACAATGTACAAATGATGATATCCAACACAAAGCGCCTCATAACATCCTGCCACAAGAACAGAAATCCTACGAATAAAAAAAAAACGCCATCAAGATTATTTTGTGTAAAAGAAGAGTTTGTAAATAAGAAGTTTTTTGTCAAAAGAAAAGAGATGTATTTTTATGTAATGGAATTTTAGAGGTTATATTTATAAGATACTGTGTTATTTTATTCAAAAAGATGAGAATACTATCAAAATTAAAAAAGCAGTTGGAATTTAATGTAGTGTGTAATTTTTTGGCAGTCATAAAGTCGCAGCATTGTGCGGTTTTCAAAGCCCAAACATAAAGGTAATTATAAAGTTCTCGAATCGATTCCCTGCGGGGGACACTGTCTGCTTTGTTGCACAATACTTGGATAGTAAGAGCTACTGCACGCAAGTTAATTTGCAGTGCCTGATCTTTGGACTAATCTGCAGGAATCGATACGAGAGCGTTATCATTTTAGGTTTTTACTGTTGCTTAATGCCACCGAGTTAAAATTCGAAGTTCTCGAGAGTCTCTGGAAAAAATTCATTATCCATTTGAAATCCATTATCCCTTCGAAATTCTCTCGTTCGAGTTTCCATGTGGCGTAATAGAAGCAAAGGAGGGCTATTTGCTTTACAGATCGGGTCACAAATCAGAATATCGAATCATATATTTCCTTCAATTACCAAACACAGCTAGCTGCCTGACCACCTAATCAAGCTTATCCACTTCGCTCGCTTTTTGTTCGTCAATTTACGGATTATAAGACTAAAAAGATAAGAATTATATTAAACACAAACGCTGTTAGATAAAACAGCTCAATATCTTATGTACCATTTACGGCTTTAATTAAGCATGAATTAGAGCGCTACAGCCATCAGTTAAAACAACGATGATACGAACTTGATATTCTGCGGCTAACAGCTGTAGTAGGAATCCTGCCGAACACTTGTTTGCCCTGGCGTTGGGTGGCTTTGTTGACAAAGCCACAAACCACATCCAAGGGGTTCAAGTTTTTCGTTTCGTTTCGTTAATTGCTTTTGTTATCTCTCCAGCATTTCCTTTCATTTCACACTGATTAGCGACCAGCGTGGCACGAAATTCTCTTTTCTTGAAATGCAACCGGTTTTTCTATTTCAATCAAACAAGTCTGAATAAAATGGAATCTGAGCAGACAATCATTTATAAACAGTGAAAATATAGAGTCAACACTTTGTCAGCTAGTTTAGCCGGCTCTTTTCTTGTAGGAGTGGGTGGAGTCCGTAATCCAGCCTGCGTTTTCAGTTTGTAATCCATGTCAAAAAACGACAGCATTTGAGTCAAACCGTGGTTACGAAATACAGTCAGTAAAGCTATGAACTCGGAACTATTCATCACGGGTAAACCTTGTTCATCGTCCACCAGCTTCAGTTATTGTCTATGAGCTTTTTGTGACAGTGGTAGAAATGAAGGCTGTGGAAAAATATACTGTGTTGTAAACAGAAATACAGAATGATAGATAATAAACAGGCAGTTCCTTGTTGCAAGTAGTCACGGCATAGCGCATTTTTGCGCAAATGGATGTTTCAATTTCTTTCCATTTTAACTTACACTTAGCCGTTGATCATGGGATCGCCTCACTAATAATGTAATTTTATTATAAATTGTTCAGAAGACTCTTGAAGGCGTCTAGTCGAGTAGGTTTTTGAAGGTTACATTAGAAATCTGAGCGTTGGTTTATTCAGACCAATACCTTTTAGTTAATACAGTGTTTTCTTTTGCTTGTAAAAGTTCCCAGGTACCAAGCAATCAGAATTGAACCTTTACATGATTTTGTTTTGTTTTTAATTGATTGTTTTTATACATAAATTGTTAATGTTTTTATTCAACTGATTTTTCATGTCATTGTTAATTTGGTATCAGTCCATTTCCAGGTATTTAATATCGATTTTCACCGCGATAATACCTTCTTTCCTTCCTTAACTAGAGTCAGTCTTTAATCTTTTTGCTTAGGAGTGCCGGCAAATAGGCTGAAGCATACTCTGGCAAAATGACCGGCGCATTCATTTGTAGGGTCAAAAACTAAGAGTTTCAATATATCCTCATATATGGTGATTCGTTCATATGTTTTGTTAGTTCTTGCCTTAGAAAATATAAATAATAATAGTGAACGTTTCTAGTATTGGACGTTGCGGAATGGAGAAAAGCAATGGGCAATACTTCCCTACAGAACGGCAATCATATTGTATGAATCTTTTCGATTTTTTTTAACCGCAATACAACACGACATTTTGGAATCTCAGTGCTCATGACATTTATACCTTTAGCTGTTTTCGTCTACTTGTGGACCATAGATTCGATTGAATTCTAGTTGTATATAAACTGCTTGATGTGTGTACTCTCACGTTGCCTCAATGCTTATTTGATTTTTTTAATTAAGTGATTGAAATAGGATGCTAAAATAGTTTTTTTTACGTTTGAGGGAAGACAGTCTGCTATGGAGGGAATTCTTAATAAACGAAATGCAATTAAATAAACAAGGTTTATCTACAAACAACGAACAAAGGGATCTTTGTAATATTGTGCTCACATAAAGAATCGAAAAACTATTCACCGGAACGGTTAAATAGCAATTTCGTTATGCATGATTAAGAATTAAAAAGAAAACAAAACAAGTCTTATTTTACCGATCGTCGAACGAAGACTGACCAAAAACCCGTATTTTCTTTTTTGGTTTTCGTTGATTGTGGTTAACCTTGTTAAAGTAACCTTGATATAGCCGGGAAGGAAACTGGCCAATTTCGTTTCGCGGTTAACAAAAAATAATATAAGCTAACAAATTCTTTTGTAAACAAGGTGGCAAATGAACCAATATTGTTTCCGTAGGCACGTACACCTTGAATAAGAATAAACTGAGCTTTTTAGGCAAAGTAAATAAGACATTTCGAGAGCTTGATATTGAGTTCACGATGTCAAGATTCTTGAGGTCAGTGTAGCGCTTTCGCATGTTTCATTATCTTTATTGAATTCTTCATCAGAAACATCACGTTATGTTATTTAATGTCCATTCATAGTTCACCCACAAACATTTTTCACCGAATAAATACTGTGTAAGCTTGTAGAGAGTAGTGGAGTATAACCACGGACAGTTGGTAACATGCTCTTGGTACTCACAGAGTTGTCGCATGCAGAAATGTTCGTGAGAACGTGTTTTATGGCTGAAAGTTTTTTTTAAACTCAATTTTTTTTAAACAGCAAATTTTCCCACTGAGTCGATTTGTTCTACCACTCTAATCGTGAATATGGTCAATCTCTTTAATCTCATCACCTCAAAGCTAACATTGTAAAAAAATCTAGGGAGAAATTGGCTTCTGATCACATCTACTGTCAGCTAATGCGGATTTCTTCGCTACTATTTCTATCCGGCTACAATATTTGATAGAGCAGGTCTGGTTGCCACACTCCTCAAGTATGACCTCGAGTTCTCAGAAAACATAACGGTTATGCGTCGCTAGAACATGTATTCAGAATGTTGCACTTCACTGCGCGAATAAACAAGCACTTTGAAGTATGCCGCGTGGAAAACTATTAACAAAAATATTAACAATATTTTCAAGGACTTTTACGGAGGAACTGATTGATTTTTAAAGGATCCAGGAGCTAATATCTAGATTATGTAATGATGTTGCTCACGCGGTCTTTAACAATCTTAGGTTAACATACGCGAAAAAAATTTCACTGATTGATCAAGGGTCAGTTTGTCCAGCCACGTACGCTCCAAATTTAGCGTGCAAGTGTGAAGTTTTCTTGTGAAATTTGACACTAATATACATACCTATAACTTAATCATTTTATAAAATAGTATATTGGACGTGCTGGGAGGCACGTGCGCCAAATGCTACGCGTAGTCCTGCATCAAATCATTTGTAGACGTTTTCATCCAACCGAGGTAAACCACTGTCTGACTGAAATATTCAAATGAGAATAAATATCTGAGTGGTTCAAAACTTCTTTGTGAGACATCAGCGACTAGCGGAAAAACAAAAATAGCTTTCCGGGTAGACACAAGCTCACTTCGTGCGTCAGATCTTCTGCTTTGGTCGGTTTGTGGATTGTCCGAGTTTCCTCGTTTTACAAACCGCGACGCCGGCGAAACAATACAAGTAATTATAATGACGCAAACGGATGCAATCGTCGGAGAGACTTCGAGAAACCGACACGTGCCGAAGTTTCCACGATTGAAGCGAGGCACGTCACGTCATTATTTAATTTGCCGTCGTAAGTTAATGATATTGCTTTAGTTCTTCGCTGTCAGCGTCACGGCCATTAATAATGTTTTGGCAGCGAACAAAATAAAGTAGTCCGATGGCCTCTTACCAAAAACCACTTTGTCAAATCACACAACCAACATAGACACAGAAGTCGATCAGTTTGACAAGTTAAATTTTGTTTTCAGACCGTCAGTATTCACCTTGTAGCATCCCAGCATCCAGTTTTTAGTATCATAACAGAAGCCCCAAGCCAGTTCAAGTGAGATCCAATAAGGGAAGCGTAGGAGGCTAACGGGCCTAATGATGTAGAACGTCTCGCCAGAGAATTAGAAAATTAGACATCACGAACGTTCATGGTTTTTCATGGCGATCGTACCATCGGCCACAGTGCTAATTAATTGTCGCTGAGTTGTTCAAAGGAAAGACACTGTTTTCTCTCCTTTTCAATCACGTGTATACAGTTGTTTCGATAAAAAGTGTCCCGACACTGCCGAAAAGCATTATGGGTTGTAAAGCTCAAGGTGTTTCAGCGTGATGAAACGATTGGCAAAAGCACAAACATGTGAATATCTGCTTTCTTTTTCCTTTTTTCTGAAACACCGTGTACCCCAATCAAGCAACATTTTATTACCATAACACATACCTCTTTACTAACCGAGTTCGCGGTTCCTACTGTAAGTTAAAGACCGAGTTTTTCCACTTCCATTTATGCCACAAATCGAAGCGCGCGGGCTATAAATCGAAGAGGAAAAAACGACGATCCGTAACTTACAGCACGGACGGAGAAGAGGTTAGTAAGATATTTATTATATCTCTCAGTGTGTCCTTAGGGTTCGGGAACGATTTCTATTCACACGGAATGGATTCAAATTTCTGAAGCACGTCCTAAGCAAAACAAGTCAAAATGAAAAGGTTGTGATGTCGTTAGCACGTTTTAATACACAATTTTGGGGAGCAGGGATGGCGCAGTGGTGAGAGCGCTCGCCTCCCACCAATGTGTCCCGGGTTCGATTCCCGGACCTGGCGTCATATGTGGGTTGAGTTTGTTGTTGGTTCTCTCTCTGCTCCGAGAGGTTTTTCCCCGGGTACTCCGGTTTTCCCCTCTCCTCAAAAACCAACATTTCCAAATTCCAATTCTAGCTTGGAAAGTGTCCCCGATTAGTGCGAGAGCGCGATTAGTGAGAGCACTTAAATAAAGTAATTATTATCAGGGCTCGAAATTAAAAAAATCCTTAAGTCGCCACTTGGCGACCAAGTGCTAAAAACTAGTCGCCAAATGCAAATTTTTAGTCGCCAGATTGTAAAATCAATAGGGACTAGTTCAAAAGTGCTTAAAATCATTTGTAGGAATTTAATCTAAAAAGGACTGAATACAT
>Ga0126337_10000930_pt1 | contig 16586 bp, 8 predicted proteins | sample DipCmetagenome_FD_92527 | JGI IMG/M metagenome (GOLD analysis project Ga0126337, IMG submission 92527) | Coral microbial communities from La Bocana,Puerto Morelos, Mexico - Diploria C A metagenome | ecosystem: Host-associated > Invertebrates > Cnidaria > Coral | place: La Bocana,Puerto Morelos... | reverse complement strand
GTGGATAGGTGAGGAAGTCTGAGGGTTGAAAGTTTGATTCCCGAAAGTGTTTCCATCGTATTTGGTTGGCTAGTCGATAGAATGCTATGTTGATGCCCGTGATCGTATGTTCGTTTATGCCGGCGAAGAGGCTGAACTTGGGGCCTTTAGATAGGAGGTTGATTTCTTGGGCGTTGAGGTTACTAGTGAGGTCGGTGACCAGGTTGGGTTTGTTTGTGGTGAAGTTGTCTGAGGAACTTGTGTTGTTAGTATCGGTGCTGTCGGAGTTGTTCTCAGGGTCGCTAGTTGTGTCTGGCACTTTGAAATGTGTTTCTTCACGGAGGAGCTGTCATTGTTTAGGTGTTCTCTTACTCGCATTTCACACGTTTTTACTTTATATCTATATATAAGCCTCATGCGGAATATTTTTCTTATCCCTGATGATGCCGTAGATCGGCGAAAGCTTGGATTTTACCATTTTATCATCTTACAGTAGTGTAAGGCCTCAGTCGAACTTTTATAATTTTGAAACTTGAACTCTTCTTTAATTTTTTAATTACGTTGTAAGTGATTGTTTCGGTGCGGATAAGTATCAAGTGCTATTCGTTAACTTTAACATCATTTCATCATCATTTATAATTTATTACTGAATACATTTTTAATTCACACTAAATCATACACATTGCATTGCACCTATATATTGAGACTGGTTCCCACTCCCCGTGCTAAGTGTTAAAAATCGTGAATCGTGAACTCATATCATAGGGGGATGGACGACTAAGATTTTTCAGAATTTGATATTTTTTGCTAAAATTAATCAGAGTGGAAGGAATACACACGTGATCTGAAAAATCACGAGTGAAAAACTTGGTCGGATTGGGAACCAGCCTTATTAGTTGTCCCTCCCTAAACACGAGGTTAACTTTTACTGCCAAATCAATTGTAGAATTGCGCCATATCAGTCAAACTACATGAAAGCGTTTGCTTACGGAGTCAGAAAAAACCCGAAACGCCTGAAGATTAAATATAAAGCTTTAAAGTACAAATGGTGTCAGGGATTCTCAAAGATATTTGGGACACACAGCAACAGACTCTAACTAAAGGTTTATGTATCGACTGTAGGGTTGGTAGCTGTGGTCCAGAGATTGACTGCTAAACTATGATAAATAAATGAACTTTTTTTTTATTCCAAAATGATTTAGTCAAATAGAAAAGGGTAGACGTTGGTCCGTTTCTAAGTCCTGACACTGCTGCCCCTTTACCTTAAATATGAAAACTTTTCCCGCTGCTAAATGATTGATTTGATTATGCACTGAAGGCCTAATAAGACTGATGACAATAAGTATGGGTTATTGACCGAACAAGCTTGGTCAATAAGGGATTTATTATATGGGATAAAACACCAAAACATGATAATTATCCTTGCGGGACAAAGCCCGTATCCCGAGCGGGCAAGATATCTCCATCTTGCCCGCTCGGGTAGCCAATCACAGCGCGAGATTCGGTTCATCTTGCCCGCTCACGGAGTTAGCCATATAATAAATAGCTGAATTGACGAGTTTCAACATTTCACTGAGATTACTACTTAGCTAATACCAATATCAATATAAATACATAGATAAAAAAAAACATACAACTTCATTAGCGTTGTAAAAGATCGAAATTCTGTATAGGGAACAAAAACCATTGCATCAAATAATTGCTTTCTAAAATGTCTTTGCACGAGGCCCATAAAATAGGGTCCTAATGGGGGATTTCTTTGTCAGTAGAAGGAGTATAATTGAAGTCCTAAGTTTCATGTTTTGGACTTAATAAGCAGTTTAAAAGCGGCCTTAAGCTGTTGATGGATACTTTTAACGCTCCACCACAGTAAAAAAAAGGTAATCTACAACAGTTTAGCAGTGATACTCTGCCACAGCCTAGTCCCTGGGCGTCCTCACTTGCTTTAATGGCCGCGCACAGGCTTCACCGGGAAACTGGAAAGTGTTATTTAGTTACGTCATTGCTCACAGTGGAGTTAACACTCCGCAAAGCGGAGTACGCCTGGGGACTGGGCCGACTCTACCACTCTAAGACCTTCCTAAAAGGATGCAGATGAACTGGTACTAGGTTTTTGTATAAGAGTACATTTTAGAGAATCATTTCATCGGCAAAGCTGCAGTCTTCGTCTTCTTCTTCCCCAACTGCAAGCGGATCTCCATCGCCACGTACAAAATTACAAAGATTACAAGCAGAGCGAACCAAACCGCCCACGCTTCGACCGGAGCCACGGCAAGGAACAGCCCAAGAGTGATGTTGATGAGAGCCAGAATCAGACCAAGACGACCCACATTTTTGTGGAACAGCTCCCAGATAAGTCGTCCTGTTGTCCTGGTACCATCAGCGTGTTTATGAGGACGGCTGAAACAAACGTGCATATATTAGTGGAGACACAGCGTGCTTTGTCAAAAATACGGGACTGTGATTGGTGTCGTTGTTCCACTGTAATTACCATCGTGCACAATCGCGTGCACGCTTTTTTTAAAGACGTAAAAAGTATTTCCTTGGGTTTCAAATTACATAAACATTTTCACTACAGTGTACATTAAAAAGTTTGCTGAAACAATACTACACTTACTCGTTTTCCAAGGCAAGACATTTTTCACCTAGCTAAAACTCGACTCGCAGTTTTATTTGAAGATACGATACCTATTTCAAGTCACTGCGTCGAGTAACTAAATGCCGTGTTGTAGACTCTGGACCAAGGGCACCCTATTTGGCGATTTCTCTCCCCCATTACACCCTTCGCTAAAAACTTAATTCGTAATCAGATTGCCCCAGTAAACGCACCGCTAACGTAACACTGACTCAACTGCTGAACACTTACACAAGGGCATTGAGAGGCTGTGTCACACCAATGATCATTATGACCACGCCCAGACCTCCATGGGCAAACTTCAAATGATCAAACGGAACTGATATTATAGCACAAATAAAGCCTGCAAGCGCCAATAACAGACCCGACACCTGCAAAATGAATAGATGTGAGGTAAATAATATAGCCTGGAAAAAGGCTAAGAATATATCATTACAAGTACATAAAAAAAATACATCATTACATTGAAAGTCTCATCTATATTGCTTTAAGGGCAGTGATTCTTCCCGCCAAAATCGTGTACCACGTGACATTCGTCGTGACAGTCCCTAGACCTCCGCAAGCCAATACGCTTTTCGTCACTGCTTATCAAGCGAATTAAGTCCGCATAATCGCCTCCATGCATTTGATTGAAAAGATCATGAACACAGAGCTCGTACTCGTAGTGGCCTTTCAAATGAACTTACCAATTGCTCTTAATGCTACGTCCCTGAAAGTGCACGGGTGTTAAGGTGTCTACTTACTTGAAAAATTCTATGCATCTTAAACCACCATCCTTCTGGTTGCTTGTGTCGGAAGTAACGTGCAATGAAGGCGCCCAATTGAAGCAGGACACCCCAACCGAGGAACATGAAAATACCATGAAGGGCAATCAGGTTAAAATCTGCAGAGCCACACCTACCAGCAGATGGGGTATTATCAGCGTCGGAAACATCACCTTCTAGGAGCCAGATGTCATTAAGTGATCCTTCGCCACTGATGAAAAAAAAACACGTAAGTACACAATCAGTGTGTCTGGAAATGACATACATTAGCTAAGATAATAGCCAACTCAGTGCTGCACACATCATTGGCTATCAGCATTTAGTATCACCCAACTAGTGGACTAATGCAAATCCTGCATTTTGATTGGCTACGCTACTAGAGGACTATTAGCAATAGTCATCGAGTAGCGAAATTCTTTCGTTCTATTCCCAAATAAATCTTTATTCAACTTGCATTTGCTAACTTTATTATTGCTTTTTCTGTCCGACTAGTTGGGTGATACTAAAACAATTAGACCCTTCGCCCTCAAGGGCCACTGGTCAATAGCCCATGAGGCAAAGCCCTTGCGGGCTGTGGGTCTAATTGTTAAGTATCATCTTATATTTATAGACTGCAGACCAGTCAAGCAACAGTTGATGCAACAATACAATAGCACAGTTGTTCATACTGGCTGCTGGGTGAGGGTCTGCAATATCCAATACCCCAGTCCCCTCCCCCCACAAAAGGGAATGGAATTTCATGAGGCTGGGGGTTCTGGAAGACCGAAAAATATAGAGAAATGTATGAAGATTACTTAGAATTTATGGTAATTGTAGGTATGGATATTTTCTAAAACTACATATTAAATAACAAGAGTCTTCTTACTCTTGGCCTGAGCCACCAAACATCATGATGCCTTGATCTGTTGTCACCATCACATGGCCTGCTCTCCTTGCTGGAAATGAGGTACCCTATAGAGACAAGTTTAGATCAAGTAATTTTAAAACTGATATGATAAATAATTGAGAAATAGGATATAATAAACATGCATGAACAGTACATGCCATAAATGCCGACTAATGTGAAAGGCACAAACTATGGCAATGCCTAGTGCATTGGACTCTAAATCAAACTTTCCTTACTCAAGCCCTGGCAGGGTTATTGTGCCGTGTTTTTGAGCAAGACATTAATATAAAGTGGTACTATGATGAAAATCGCATGTTTCCTTTCTTAGCCATTAAAACAAAACAAGTAGTCTGTATTACATGAAAAATCCTGTTAACTATTTTTCATATATCTCTTGTTTCGCTCCAGATATTTTCAAGCTTAAAAAATATGCAATTAGCCAAGTGATGATCACTCCACCAAATTTTGATCAAATATGATGAAGGAAGATATCTCAGCCAATTGTAGCAGAAATGTTTGATTCTTTGCAGTACAATTTTACAAAATTTGCTCCACTAATGCGCTAACCATTTTTGTTACCATGGCGATATAGTGGGTTCCAAAAGTCCACAATATTAAAGGATTTTCTGGCCACTTTTGACATTTCATTTTGATATACTTGCTAATGGTACTTCATATGCATGATCCTGCAAGCACACGCTAGCACACGTTTGTGGCCTCATTTACTGTTTTTGGAGCCAAGAATCACTAACATATTGAAATCAAGTGGATGGGACTGGAAAGGAGTGAGTTGACATGGGGACAGAATTTTCTTATAGCCATAGGTCTATAGAACTATTGGCCTACCAAGTTTCAATGGTCTGTGCTGCAAATTGCTTGATATAACATTGGGTTGAGTGAATAATGTCATCAGTCATCTCATTTGCACATTTTACACATATTTCAAACTTGAATATCTCAACATTGCACTCAAAAACTGCACATATATATACTATAGTTCATTAGATACCATACCTCCACTTTTTTCCTTTCCCATTTATTTGTATCAGGATTAAACACAGCTATCTCACTAGCCTCATATCTTGATGTCTATAGAAGAAAATAAAAAAAATAAAATTACACTTAACTGATCAATTAGAGATTGGTATCCCAAGCATTGCATGTACCTAAATGTAACTTTCATAGAGTACAACTTCACATCAGTGTTTAGGAACAAGACTCAGGCTCCCAACAGAAGGTCAGGATGGGGTAACTCAATGCCAGGGATCATGGTAAGTATCATGGCTCATTCAAGTTAATTAAGTCTACGTATACGTTAAAGTTCTGGTCAGAATCACTGCACTGTGTTTTTATTGAGCATGAACTCTTACAAATGAGTAACCCTTCAAGTAGCCCTGGGTGATTGGAATACTTGTAGTCGCTTTATGCCACAGATATTACATACCCAGCTGATAGGGCCACTTAGGCTTGAACGCAGAGTTAACTTACCACTAGCACAGATTTGCTTGTTTCTGCTCCCCCATAAAGCACTGCTCGACGTTCAGTGCCACTGAGTGGAGGCAGCATAGCCATTGATGAATACATCCGGGGTGTTGAACACTCCTCCAAGCGAGTCCAGTCTGCTTTGGTTGCATCAAATTTCCAGTTATCTTTGGAAGGACATGAACCACCTGTCATTCCACCCCTGAAATAAATTTCCAACAATTTTTCATCATGAATCTGTCTTTTTAAAGGCAGTTTTGGAAGTTTGTAGCACATAATTGATAGGTGCTTATCAAGAATTCTAAAACTAACATTTTTTACTGACTGCCAAGACGATGTATAAATTTCTCCAACAGTGCATAAATCTAAGGGGTGCGGAAGAGCTGCATAATCACCAGAAGAAGAAATGAGAAGGGGTAAATGAAGTCAACTGCATTCACACCACAAAAAAAAAAACACAATTATGAAGCCCACCACTGCTCCCCTAAAAAACTTTAAATATAAACCCCACCCCCACCCTCACCCGACACCCTAAACAAAGAAGTAAAGATGAAAAATATTTCGTATCACACTTTATGAAACCCCCCACGATGGCCACATAGTTTATACTCCGTCTAAAAAAAAGTAAACACAAACATACCCACACTGCGTATTTTCTATCCCAAAAAATCGTTGGTGTGCACTCTTTACGCGTAACGATTACTGGATACCTGCGGTAATGCTACCTCCTTCGGGGCAAGCTAACGAGACCTACATTTGTATGTTGTTCAACATCAAGTACGGGATGTATCTTACCCCAGACAGCCGCCATACATAACTAGTTCATCTGGGTTGGTCACAGTCCCGGAGTGTAGACATCGGGCATGTGGATAGTTAGGATTGTAGTTGTTCGAACCGGAAAATTTTTCTACCCACTTATCGTCGACGAAGTCAAACTTGAAAGTGTTTGAGTACCGCGTCCCGGAGAACCCGTGGGTGATGTAAAACCCGTTAACACCTTTGCCATCGTTAAAGATTCCTCCGGCTGACCCATAGCGTTCTTGTGGCTTCACCTCAGAGTTCTTTCCCAGCCTCGTCCATGTTTTGCTCGAGAACTCATAGCGAAAAATGTCGTTGAAGAAACGCCTCGGTGAGTCGGAATCGCCAGAAAATTCACCTGTCGCTACGTAGAAATTGTCGCCTTCGGTGCCGTACACCATGCTGAAGCGCCGCTCTGGGATGTTCACTCCATCGTCGGTCGTAGCGTCCACTTTCGTCCAACTTCCATTTCTTAAATCGAAAATCCAAGTATCATCAAAATTTTCAGCGCCTCTGCCGCCAAAAATAACCAACTGATTTCTCGTTTGGTCAAACCCGATCGATGAATCTCTCCGAGGCGCAGGGAATTGGTCAGATTCGCTCTTTGCCGAGATTAAGCGCCATTTCAGCTGCGAAAAAACGGCCGGGACCAGCACCAAGAGAATCAGAGTTCTTAGCATGTTGAAGGCGGTGTAAAAATGATCGATAGCCAGTAGTTCCTGTGTAGACTCTTATACCGTGCGGAATTTACATTTGTTGATAACACGCAATGTTTATATGGTAATCGTCACATTGTTATTTGTTGGGTCTTTAACAATATTGGGAAGCCCACCTACGTCATCGTGACTTAGCAGAAATGATTTGCGATCACAACAACGAAATATTCAAAACGCTGAAGGACGGTTTGCTTGGGAAACATGTTTTTACAATGTAGGTCGATATTCAGGGAACTGAATGGAAGAGAAATGTTGCACTCATCTAAAATGTAAACACATCAGTCATGCGTTACAAGCGGTTCACTAACATAATAATAATCGAGACATTACATTTTTTTCGTCGGCATTACGCACTTAAAACCTTTTTGCCTCATGTATGTCTAAATTTATTATATTCCTCATCACTAAATGATTTTTTTCTTTCTTTTTTTCGTATTCGTTGAAGGTAACACGTGAAATGACGTTGACAGATATATTTGCGCTTGCTTTGGTTACGGCCAAACAAAGTCGAGATGTCGTTTGAGTAATCCGCACCGTCATATTTTTAAGCATAGTAATATATATTTATTAAATATTTTAATTGTTTGAAAGGATTCTAACTGAGATGCCAGTGGAATTCCAGGGTATGCACTGTCACCACTAGCAAGGTCTGCTTTGTTTCATTTCATAATATATATATATATTTTTTTTTTTCTTCACTCTGGAATTCAAAAATAACTTACAATTTATGCATATTTGTCAAAAAAATAAAATGTAGACTCTTAAATGATTTTATTATAGCGTTACAGTTGAAACCTTTTCGACGAATTCGAAAGCTGATTGATGTTAAGTTCGATCCTTCTAGATGCTTAGGTCTATACAGATCTCAGTATGAATAGTTGATATAAAATATGTCATTCTTCGCTTGCTTCGTCCGCTCCGCCGCTCCGCTCTTCTCTCACGCACTTTCCGTCTCTAGGCAAATCAGTCTGAAGCTGTTTTTTTTCACTTGTGACACTGTGACGTTCCCATTCAAAAAACTATGTAAGAGCGTATTTAGGGGTTCCCTTTACCGAACACTTATTTCATACACACGACTATGGACTACGGATCGACTTTGGAATGATCGACAGGTACTAATGAACCAAATTAAAATTATAAATTTAAAGTGTTAAATTTGCGGTAAACAGTGCTATTCGTGCTAGAAAAGACGGCACTGTGCGAGTTTTGGTCGGACTAAATCTTTCTTCTTGTGCGCCTTCTTATCTACTCGCCGAGGCAAACGAGCGAGCGATGACAAACAAAACATACGCCTGGATCAGAACTCATTCCAAACCTAATATTGAAACATTTAAAGGAGATTTATAAGGCCAGAGCCTTAAGTCACCCATCAAGCTGAACAAAAATGATTGTTTAAAAAAAAATTGTACGTATGGACCTCAATCATTATCTGTGATAAACCGGTTTACACTTGAGTCTGGTAGTCAGGTAGTTTGGTTTTGCATTTTACGGCTCAGTGATTCTGTTAGCCAATCAGAAGATTCAGAAAGTTAAACTAAATCAAAAAGCCTCTTGCTCGAACACTGAACTTTGCGATTAGGTGGTGTGGCTGTTTTTTGGTGTTGACACTAGACTGAAAACCAGTGCACTCTGTTACCACAGCCAAGGAGCTTTTTCATTCTAAAGAATTCATGCATTGTAACAGGATGTGGTGTGGTTTCCGGATGCTCCTTATTAAACTCGAACAGGACTTCCTTACGGCACTCGAGTGATGATGACTAAGCCTGAAGCTGCACGCTATATACATGAATATTCAAAAGCAAACTCAAGTGCTCCGGCCTCAAATCATTCGAACGTCAATGATCAAACAGTAGATGGGTTCTGGCAAGAACGATTGCGAATAAATCAGATAAGTTCGAGAGCCTTGTTTTCCTCGCTCCAAGGCCCCTCCGGCTAAGATGAATGTCCCTGTGAAAGAAGGCTTATTATTCATAACCTGAGTATCAAAAAATAAAGGCCTGATACTCGTCAGGTTATATTATTCATTGCGGTTATCACCGTAAACTGTTCAAGATACGTGATCAGTACAATACAATCAACAGAACATTATAACTGCTCCAGTTGTTGACAATGAATGAAACGGAAGTGGCAATATTGTAGAGTCACGACAGAAAACTCAGCAGTGTATTACAGGAAGTGTGGCTATCTGGTATAAAACTGAAAATGTACGAGAAAAAAAATAAAAAGACGTGAAATGAAGGTAGAATAGCCGCACAAAAAATTCGCGACGATTGATGTTAAACTTTTACTTTCTTTTTTATTGATATTTCAGGTACGTTACGAGGTAACGAGTAACGAGAAAAAAATTCGTTTTTTTTAGTTTTGATATATAAATAGTAACTACAAAACCAATTCACAAAGCAAGCTGACGTATCCATGTTTTTCCGCGGTGCTATTAATTAAACCCATAAGCTCAGAAATAAAAGTTGAATTAAATTGCTGTGGCTAAATGACAGGCAACCGGTCAAGGTAGGGAGAACTGACTAAATGACCAGCGATCCGAATTGATGTAATAACTTATTCGGTCTTCCTGTTGAACGCCCGAGTTACAAATTGGGTTTCGTTATTTTCCGTCTTGAGACGCAAAACGCAGTCTAGAAAGTAAAGCGCATGCGCTGAGTATGCTTTTTCAATTGCAAGTGAGAAAATGGGGCATTCAGTCATGAAGTATATACCCAGGTAAGTGTCAAAGCACATGGTTATCATGGCGGCTAGAATGATGCCCCGTGATTCAAGGGTAACTATGTCTTCTCATACTCTCAAACTACATACGAAAGCCCACCCTGTTCGTGGTAGACCCACACTAAAAGATGTCGAGCGTTTTCGGAACGGGTCGGTCCACGAACTTTACGAGAGACCAACCTACGATCCAATACTTTTGAGTGAACCTTCTATCGAGAACTATGCTATATCAAATAAACTATCTAATGTAAGCTTAAAATCTATCCATGAGAATCACGTGTCGTGAACCAAGTAGAATACCTATACGAACTATGGAACGTCTGAAGAACAAGAGCAGAAAGTTTGAAATGGTTTATTTACGAAAGTATTCGTTAACTGCATCCAAATCATCTAAATTGTATTGTTATGTGAAAGCTAGAAAACAAGAAAATAAAGCTATTTTACACTTAAATGCTCTGAGAAATTTAATTAACCTATAATGATATAGAGTTAGAAAACAAACAACATGATGTGGTCCTAAATTTATCATAACGTAAATTAAACAACACCCTTCGTCAGATTGCATGCCTTTGTAAACATTCTTAAGTAAATAAGCCCGAGTTTACGCAGTTATGCGTCTTGTTAGAAATTAATTTATTCTGGTAAATAAAAAGAACTAAGTAAATCCAAACTATGAATATTTCGATAAAAAGTACTAAAGCGATTCACCTTAGTACAAAGTCTTAGTAACGCTGCGCATAAAACCACGAGTTGATACACTTAAACAAAAGGCTCTGCATGGTACACCCCTGAAGCTGGGTTTCCAAAACATGATTGGCAGTCAAAAGTTTTAACTGTTTAATCCTACTAAGTCATAGTGTGGATTAAGTTATTTTGACTCAGTCTGAACATTAAAATAATGACTTGATTGTATTTGTCACAGAAAAGTACTCCGTGAAGTTTCGTTCTGAAAGGTGGCATGGTTTAACTCTAAAAAAGACGACAACACTTCTTTCTTCAGTTTTCTTGTTAATATCGTATGTCTGCTCCGAAGAAAGAATTAAGTTATTCGACCATTGCGACCGTTAGGTGATAGATTTTTCTACACCTCAAACTTACGAAGACGATATATATATATATATAGTGTCAAATTTTAGGTTTCAAAACTTTCACCCGGTCTAGGGCTTTGATATCTATTAATTTTGAGAGTTTAAGGCTTAAGCCCTTTTTGAATTTATGATTGATCATCGCATTTACACACACAACTTAAGCAGTTGCGAACAGTTAAAGCCTGAAAAAATCAGGCCTGAACGGGATTCAAACCCATGACCTCTGCGATAACGGTGCAGTGCTCTACCGACTGAGCTATCAAGCCATCTGGGAGCTCAAGCCCCTTTTGCGTATAAAATTTTGGCGCGGTATCATGTGTACATTATGGAATAGGCGGTCGTTATACGTGAATCAAAAACATAGCGAAATGCCTTTCTGTGCCTTGGCAAAATATGCTTCCTTTACTCTTTATCTATTTCAATCCATCTTGCGGATTTCTTAAAAAAAAATGTTATTTTAACACATTTTTGTTCTGTTAGCTCAGTGTCACGTTCTCGTTACTCTGTTTAGTAGCCTCCCACGTGCTGTGCGCTGTAAACGGATCCTAACATTTAGAGTAGGTTTCAATCCCCTAATTAACATAGTCTCCTTCACCGTACAATGGGTATTTTACTGTCCTCTTGCTAATATGTCAAGTGGTCCCATTTTAAGTTATGACAACAGGGGCGGATCCACAGAATGCAGGAGGTGCACAACCCCTCCCCACACCCCGAGATGACATGCCGCTTTCTAATATAATGGTAAACAAAAAGTTTACCTTATCAGTCAGTAACGTCATTCTTTAGTGGTTCATCCTCTCCTAACCGTCTCTGTAACCAGTTGACGTAACGTGGCATGCAATGGTTGAAGGATAACAGCTACTCGTCTACGTTTTGCTTTTTTTTTTTCCAATTCAAAAATCCTGACAGTCCCAACAACTAGCCATATATACAATTTTTGACATTTGGGAGTAGTTGACCTTCTCCATATAGGGAAAAACACTTGATGCGATGAGTGCCTTGGAAAATAACCTTAACGCCAATGCAGGCATAGTGGCCGTAATAATTTTGCTTTGTACTCCTAAATATGGTATAACCATGAAAACCTTCTTTTTGGGATTGTAATGGTTGTTTTCTTTGGTCTGTTTTGTTGCCTATTCAGAACATCATTAATGCGGTAATTGACAACACTTTAACCGTTTCGTTTTGTAACAACAACTTCCTCGCTTCATTCAAAGACGAGCACAAAAGAGAAGGTGACGAAACATGCAAAGACATTGAAAAGCGTACGTAAGGATGACATTTACCTTGTATGTGCTAAGTGTAAAAGAGTCCCATTTTGTGTGCAAGCAATGAAAGTCTACTTTCGGTAAATAGATGCTGAGAAAGTGTGACTGTGGAAAGAATTTTCAGGGGAGGCATTGTACTGTTCTGTTGAACGGTGAATTTGATATTTACATGACAGTTAACGAGGTAGTGTAGACATTGAATCTTTTTTTATCCTCATCGTTTGCAGAAGGGCAAGTGTTGTTGTTAATGCTTTCATCTTATGCCATATAGAGATATTTGGTCGAAAACAGGGCCTAAAGGAGAGCCCGCCAAGGCCACACCATCATTTTCTTCGTAGTACTAGATATCAATTATGAAATGGCCCTAGCTTTTTTTGTGGAAAACTCAAGTAGAACCTAGCGGGGCAGTTTGGGTTGATCGGGGAGAACATCGGACAACGACCATAAAAATGGATTAGAAAACCAACTTCTTCAGTTGAAACCTTCTCCAGCGGAGCCTTGGCGGCACGAAGGACTGCCATGCGGAGCATCATAAGTATAGGAACCACATGCATGAATAAAAATTGAAACTGATAGAAAGCCCCGCAACTCTTTTCTCATGGTAAACATGGATGACGGGCGAGTGCGCCCAACGACGGACCAGGACGTGCAACATGGCGGCCATGCTACAGCTTATAAGATGAGGATACCTCCGGGATTTAATCCTCGTGCTTATTTTCGAGTGGCAAAACAGTATAGACAAGAAATCTCGCCGAAAAGTTCCAAAACTCAAATCAAAGTTCTCGCTTATCCTGGGTTAGCGTGATCGGGCTTTGAACAACCCGGCCCGGGAGCTCCCCTTTTAGCCTTGCTTAAATCAATACATCGTTTTCGTTAAGTTAAGTTAAGTTGGCAGATTAAAGTTTGTTTGCTTGTCTGTCTTCTAAAAGTTTCTCTGGTTGTCTGTTTGACTGTCTTCTACAGTCAAGCGATCGAAAAGAATTTTAGTAAGATAAGTGGGATCTAAAAGATTGGTTACTACTGTTCGAGGGCTTGATTCGAGTGTAATCGGCCATTGCGCCTTCCTTCGTGATATCTTCGCTTTTGTGTACTCTTCATCAGTTTCAGGAGAGTACGTTCATTTTTTTTTCCATCGCTGCAAAATAAGATTTTGTCCCTTTCTAACTTGTTTTGAGATGCTCCACTTTGTCTGTTGCATGTATCGAAAATCTGTCTTCGTATCGATATCCTTTGGAGTTTCGTATTTTAGTGCTTATGCTTGCTGTCTGTTAAGCTGTTGTCAAAAATCATGCTTCCTAATTTCGCAAACGCTTAGAAAATATGACTTGCAGCAATATATAGCAGCTTTCTTTGATTACTCTTTCAGGCGATCATAACGGAGTTATTTCCTCACCCAAGCCCAACGATACTTTTATTGCAGGTTGCACAGGGGCTGCGCTCATTCGATTGCCGTCCCTGGAAGTTCCACTGACTTCTCTCTGGATTTGCGGTGTAAAGGGAACATTTACACTGAGATAAACTGCAGCTTGTCAACATAGCACGTAACGCAGAACGGTAATTTGTTGAAAACGAAAAAACAATCACAGGGTTAATGACAGTGCTGAGCAGTGGAAGCAAACCATAAGATAGTGCTATCAGTAAAGATCACCGACATCGGGATAGAACTTCCTTTTAAAAACGTTTGATTCATGAATGTCCGAGCTGAAGGGGATGGTACCGGGCTAGCTTCTATGATTTCACCCTTTCAGTATTCAAACTTTACTTAACGACTGTAGTTTTTTCGCTTTATTTCTTCTGGCTTTACTCGCAAACTGCAAGAACTTAAATAACTTTCAACACATCACATCACATGCCTAACAAACACGGACGTCAAATCCATTTTAAAGAAAAATGCACGCAGTTTTTAGAAGGTTTATTTATTTTTCCATTTTTGTCATTTCACTAGGAGTTAGGTATTAAAAGTGACAAATACTACATATCACTTCCAAATGTTGGTGGCTGGGCGGGAGGATTGTCGGATAGCGTATTTTTATTTCTTTATTTAATATTTACATTATTATTATTATTATTATTATTATTATTATTATTATTATTATTACTTATCTTATTTTTCTTCTTTACAGTTCTCTTTTGTTTCTCTATATGGTAGTCCTCCTCTTTGCTTCTCCGCTCGGGAAACATCTTATGTCACTTTTATCGCGATAACGAAAATTGTCGAAACTAAGACACGTTATCATAACGTCGTGAAATAATCACGTATAAAAGCTTTCCGTGGAATTCTCCACAATAGCAACAGTTACAAAAGATAAACATCCGCGATCCTCTTTTATGTTTAAATACAATCTAACTAACCGTCGACATGAGGGTTTTGTTGGGAATGGACTAACCGCTGGCGTTTCTTGAGGCCATGCTGACTCGATAAATATTTTTATTCTTATAAGTTCCAGTGGTTTAGCCAACTGAGCATATCTATTGCAAATGAATATACGAAAGATCAGTGATTTGAACTGCGGATAAACATGAAGACATGATTGATCATGGCAGTTATGAACACAACTTGTGAAATTAAAGCCTGAAACTGAAATATTCAGGCCTGAACAGGATTCGAGCCCATGACCTCTGCGATAAGTTGTGTGCATAACTGCGATGATCAATCATGTCTTCAGCGTATCTATTGTATTGTATCCCTTCGACGCCAAGCTTTTTCTAATGATTTCTAGAGGTAGGACTATTTTATCTTCACATTTGCACCTACAAATGTAAACCGATAAATGAAGCTAAATCTGATCTTTATTCTATGTATGCAAGGTAACAAGTCGAAGACGAAAGTTGACCATGACAATTGTCATGAATGTTGATGTGATATCAGCTGACCGGTACTTAAAAGAAACAGTTTTACAAACTAAAGTATTCATATTGTATTGGTACCTCTGAGACCTACCTGAATCTAGAGCTAAACGTAAATGGTACCTTATCTTGCAGGTTAAAAATCAATGACGTTTTCCACAGGTCTCAAACTTTGCTTTAACATATACTAGGTTATTTTTTTATTAAAAAAATCCATTTAACGCCTTAATTTATTCAAGCCTAGAATTCGTCGTTTCTCAGTGATACGATTTCTCAATGTACAAGCATACACTGTAGGTTACTTTCTGTTCTCCGATCAACTGCATTGGACTCTTTACCTCAAGTAAATTCCCTCTTCTATTTCATTCACTGGGGATTTACAGCATTTCCACGGGTGTGAGGATTTTTTCGTACTTTCGCTGTTTTTACGTGTAATCAACTAGGTTTCCTGATAATTGAATCGGAAGATTTCGAAGAAGAAGACGGATTACACCCCGTCAAATCGTTACCCTGAAGAACTCTCTTCATATCACTACTTTTGTTAACTTTTAATCTAATGAAATATGAAATGAAGCCTTGGATCCTACTGGATTATAGCTGCCGGAGCTTATCCCCAGTTTCTGTAGCATGAAGAGGCTAGGAGTATTCCTACTCCCCCTGGACGGAATGCTAGTCAATCTCAGGTCATTTCACCGCAATTTGTTAGGTTTTCCCAACAATTTACGGGTACCCATTTATACTCCTGGGTGGAGAGAGGCACTGTGAGAGTTAAGTGTCTTGCCCAAGAACACAATACAGTGTCCCCGGCCAGGGCTCGAACCCGAACCGCTCGCTCCGGGAACGAGCGCACTAACCATGAGGCCACCGCGCCTCCCTTTTAATTTAATACTTAGTGCTACTAACGAGGCCAGTTGGGGCCACCGATTAATTAATTTAGGCCACAGCGCCTCCCTTTTAATTTAATACGAAGTGCTATTAACGTATCATTCGGTGTAGTTTCATTTTCCAAGTATTCATTGCGACCCCCCTCCTTCTCACCCTACCTTGTCTTTCACACCATGCGGTTGACATGAAAACGCACATTTTGTCTACGCTCAAGGGAAGCTTGCCTTTGCAAGAACATCTCTTTTAATGCATGTCGGAAGTCTTTCTTGGCTAATGTGCACAGGACCGGGTTTAACAGCTGAGGAATAAAGCCGATAAAAATCAGCAGGCGCTCAAGAAAAACTGGTAGAGGAGAAAACGGGGATGACTCCATGTGTGCATCAAGTACCATCAGGAAAAATGGCAACCAACAGCCGGCAAAAATCACCATTGTGATCAGTAAAACGCTGCGTCCTCGCCACTCTTGGAGTAATGATCGATGAGGTTGCTGAAGATTCTTGCTCAACTGACGATCACG
>Ga0126337_10000927_pt1 | contig 16599 bp, 9 predicted proteins | sample DipCmetagenome_FD_92527 | JGI IMG/M metagenome (GOLD analysis project Ga0126337, IMG submission 92527) | Coral microbial communities from La Bocana,Puerto Morelos, Mexico - Diploria C A metagenome | ecosystem: Host-associated > Invertebrates > Cnidaria > Coral | place: La Bocana,Puerto Morelos... | reverse complement strand
CTAAATTCAGTTTGTGTGTTCGACTTAAAAATGCGTGTTACAGCAAAAGTTGAATAATTTCTCAAGTTAAGAGTCAGATATTATTTGGGGGCTAAACATCTTACTGGGGGCTAATCGACTTCACTTTGGAGGCTAATCGACTTTGGACTGGGGGCTAACAGACTGGGGGCTAATCGACTTGGGGGCTAAACGACCTACATTCTCTTGGCTACATGTTCAGTCAATTTATGCCATGATTAGAGCAAGTTAGCTCAACTTTTTTTTTTTTTTTCCTCCAAATACTCCGTAAAGCGAGCACACAGCTCGTACCCGGTTTCTATCGACTTTGATAGACTGTGAAGCAGCCGTTTCCATTCCTTTACCAGGAGGAGAGATCGAATGAGCGAGCGAGCAATGCGCGCCTGGGACTAGCAAACCACTGGGGAGAAGTGAGGAGGGGAGTGGGGTTCGTACCTTTGGCACGCTTTTTTGGGTACGGCTGCTACGCAGGCTACGACTTTGATAGTTTACTAGGAGCTTCGCCTCTCGACAACCGAAGCGATACGAATCTCGAGCTTGCAAAAGTCAAGTACGTGTGTACGAGTCCCAATAGAAAACGATTACTTCTCAACCTGATCGTGAGCTACCTACCAAATGTACGTACATAGTAGACCGACTGAGCTGAAAGAAAAACCCAGTGACGACGAGCACAATAAAACGAGGAAGCTTCCACACCGAGAAATCGAATGTGAAGCGTTTGGGCTTTCGTCTCTGTCCATCTTCCTCGCTTGTTAGTAACTCACCACTGCTTACAGGCTCCATCATTGGATTGTACAAGAGACCAAGCAAGCCGTTCAAGACCAAAGCTCCTGCGACAGTCCGTAATGCATTTCTCCAGCTGAAAGCGTTGACAAGAGATTGAAGAACTTGGCTTAGAATCATTGTACCCAGACCTTGACCGGTTGAGGCGATTCCAATCGCAATGGATTTTCGTTTGTCAAAACATCTCGGAACTATTCCTAAACTTGAGACGAAAACGCAGCTTGCACCCACTCCAAGAACTCCAAAAGTAAGATACAAGATTATCAAGTTCTTAGCAAACGAGGCTGCTGTTAGACTGAGTGAGCAAGTCAGGCATCCAGTTATGGCTACTGCTCGGCAGCCAAACCAATTTATGAGAGAACTTGCTAAAGGTCCAAAGAACAAGCACAAGGCAATCGATATAGAACCAATCCAAGCTGCATGGAAAAGAAGAGAAGATGGCGTAAAAGAACTGTAAAAGAGCTCGACTATCAAGTACTCAATGACGGGCAATGTAAACAATATACCTATTAAATGGAATCACTTTACACTATCGTGGTGAGGTATAGATTTTGAAAGGGACTTTCAGCAAAAGTAGCCCAAAATACTCTAACGGTATCATAGTAAATGTGTACGACAGATCTAAATTTAATTTTACTTTAAGAAGAAACTGACATCTTGAAATAGTATATGAGCAGTTCTACGCTACGCTGACACATCACAACCAAACCTTGGGTCATTTTCATCATCGTCGCTTCGCGCTGTCATGGACAACAGAGGGTGTCCGTATTTGATAATTTCTTTGTATACAAGCGTGACCTAACAAATTTGCATACCTGACTTACCGATTTAAGACATTTAAGCGCGGAGTTTGTTTGGTGTTACAGTAGCCGGCTAAGTGATACAATATGGTCCGTATACCATGCTTATCTGCCGAATGCTCATTTGTCTATTTATAGCTCTTTCTTTTGGTGTAAGCCGGGACAGGCCCCGGGGACAGGCAAATTTTAACGGCTTTTATCAGTCATGCATCGAGCGAGTTTTCGTGTACCAAACGTCGGTATAATAATTATCTATAACATCGGCGTCGGAATCGACAGACGGACTAGATTTGGCTTATGGAAAGTTTGGAGTTTACGAAAGGAATAAATTGAACTAAAGTCACCATTGATGTGGATGTTAAAATGTTTTATGCCGGCGTATAAAACGTATGCAACGTCACACCATTCCTGTTGCATTTGTTACGGCAAAGCACAGCACAGCACAAGCAGGATGTCTATAAAATGAAGCTGTTTATTCACAGGCTATCCCTAGAGTTGTTTCAGAATTGAGTAGCTTACCTGTATTCTCCCTGCTTTCTTTAAAATAATCCATGAACACGGGTAACAGAACCCCAAAGCTATAGACCAAGCCACTAGAGAAAGCTAGATTTGTCGCAGCGGCGAGACAAACAATCCAAGCCCATGCACTGTCCTTTTTGTGGGATGGATCGCCATTGCAGCAGCGTCTACACGCTGTGCTACAAAGCATAGTACCAATACGAACGGCTAAGATCGAGCAAGCTGCCGCACTTAAGCCTTCTCAAAAATCAAGCGACCTCGTGAAGGTGGCGTGACACGAGGGTTTTATGAATGACGCACCAGTATGTAGTCTTACATGACAGTCATATCGTGGCACGAGTTCAGCGGCAACGCAACCAGCGGTTGACGAATGACGCAATCAGTGCTGAGGGTTGTACAGGGCGGTCTATGGCACGGTGCACGAACGAAAAAAATTGAGGATCATGGATCACGGATATAAAAATTTCGTATTCCGGAATCACCGAAATAAGCAAGCAAGATGCTTCATTTAAAGGACCGGTCATTATTTATCGCCTAAGGGGGAGCGGAGGATTTAGGGGGGGGGATCACTTGTTTATCAGAAGAACTGAGGGGGGATCAGCCGTAATTGACAGGCATAAGGGGGGGATCAGACTATAAAAAAGGGAATTTCAGGTCCCCGCGGGACCCCGAGGGGTTACTCTGTGAATACTTCGGTAAGGGTGTGCCGCTGGGACTCTAAAACCCCAACCCTATTCAAGACCACGTTTAGCTGCATTTTGCAACTCTATTCTAGCATAGACACAAAACCCAAACCCTATCCCAGACCAGCTATTTTGTAGAAACAGTATCACTATCGTAGTCTAACATACGCTAAAACAGTATATGACGAAGCAACATTTCATAGTTTTATTTATGGATCGTCATAAAGATTATAAACCATGTCAATTTATCGCCTCCTGTTGACGAAAATCTGCTACTTTTAATATCGGCAGCCACGTTCCCAGATATCTTTTCAAATGGAGTGCTTGGCACGGCAATGATCAGCTTTCTAATTACCTGTATCAACTGTAAAAGTGCTTCCTTTTCTGAATTGCTTTGACTTTCTCCCTGGCGTACATCTTTACTTCCAAACGCTTCGTAGATCTTTCCAATGCGCTGATGATATCTGATAGGCCACCAGGCGGCCGATAGTAATCGCACGAGTCATTTGCTGGTAACCTTATTTAGCTCGTATACACTAAAAGTGTTCTCCTCACCGCCATAATTTCTTTTAATAGCGTACTTGTATCTGGCCATATAGAACTCGCAGCCTTCACTACCAAATTGTTGGCACACAAAATCTCGGTAAGACGGAAATTCAAGTGTTTTCTCTTTAGTTATATTCATCCAGGCATATTTCTTCATTTCGGAAAAAGTAACATTTGATAGTTTTATTTATGGATCGTCATAAAGGTTATACACCATGTCAATTTATCGCCTCCTGTTGACGAAAATCTGCTATTTTTATGTTTGTCTCTGTTTCTCTTTCTCAGGCACGATCTACTTAAATTATATAGGTAATAGTATAGGCAATCTATGTGCAACGACAATAGCTCATAATGAGTCAATTTTTTCAATAGAGAATCATAATGGAACGTTCATTAAATCCGGCCGAATGAAAACAACAACCACAAGAAAAATAGACATATATTATTTAGGTGAGACTGATTCGCTATCCTGATTCTCTAACACTTCCTTGGCAGACTCTTCGGAAGCTTTTTACTGGCTCTTGCACAACCTCCTCGTCAGATTCATGGGAATCCTCGCCCCAGCTTGACCCAAGTTACCATCACCATTACCATTTACTTCGTTTTCATACTGGCCACCATATTGTGTGCTAGGTCTGTGTCAAAAACGCCTATTTCCATTAGCCATAACAGTGGGTCCAGATGAAGACGCCTGACAAATCACCCAGTAAATTCTGCATTGATGCTTGAGACGCTTGTAAAATTATTATTCTTTTCGAGTGAGTCAAGCTACCTCATTTCAGGAAAGTTTTTTCTAGGAGCATATATCCTCGCCCCTTATTTTTTTCACCTTTCTTTTGTTTTCTTTTTTTCTTCGCGATTGGCGATTGTTCCCCATGCGACATGGAAACTTTCTCTTCAGTCTCATGAGGGTTGTTGTGAGCTTATTGGAGGCTTTCTGTAGCTCTTCGTATATCGCCTTTACTCGCTCATGAGCTTCCTGAAAATATTTGAGCTCATCATTAACGAACGGCTTCGGGGTATGCTCTTCTGTATACAGGTTCTTTCGCTTGTTGTCGATGAATCATGACAACAAATCGGCTGCTGAATTAAAGGCGTCACTAACAGTGGTCAAGCAGGACTCACACTTCGCGACATCATCACTGCCTTTACAGCCATCCACGCCTGAAATGAACTTGTTGATGTTTTGACACACTCCCCACTTCTAATTTCTCAGCATGTTGTTTTCTTTATCGGACAGGGCTTTAATCTAGACGACAAAGGTGATCGGTTTGGACAGCTTTTTATTTAAGTGTTGGAAGTACCCAAACCCAAACGCGATGCCATTTTGCGGTGGCTTGGAGAGGGGGGGTCATGAATTAAACCTTCCACTACCGACAAGGGGGGATCTTTAAAATACTTAAAATACTTAATACTTTACGGGGGGATCAGGTAAATGCTACGATGAAGCAACAAAATACTCCGCACCCCCCAGGCGATAAATAATGACCGGTCTCTAATGGCCTGTTAAGAAAGAGTGCTCGAAGAAAGCAAAATCGTGAAGGCTAAGCCAAAGCTTCATGTTGCAAATCACGTACCCAAGTCACTCTCGATAGGCGACTCTAACCATTGGTAGGACTCGCGTCTCAAAAACACGAAGAGTACGGTGGTAAAATCACGAATATCGGTCAGTAATTCCATTCCTTCTCGGTTCACACAAAACTTCCAGAATAAATAGATAGGTATAGTGATAGGGGCATCCTTATATGGTATGGCGTCATGGCAAGGTCTTGAACCACAGCTCGTAACGAAACCATCGTTGACCACTGCACTTTCGATAGCACCCTCCAAGCCAAATCCCGTTGGATTACCTACTATTAACCTCGCGATAATTAAGCTCCAAAATCTCCAACTCCCAGGGGGGTACTCCCCAAAAAAATTAGGTAGGGGTGTGCGAGCCGCTTCCCAAAACCCTTACCCTATTTATGACCAAAATCTGCGATTTTCCCTACCCTATTCATGACCTGACCAAAAATTTGATACCCTATTTATGACCTGACTCTTAGATCATTAGAGGAAGGGCTTTTGTTGCTGGCTTTATCCAGCCTGCGTAGCAGGCGTTAAACGGGGTAGAGGAAGGCAAAGCGCGGGTGGGAGAAGGTGGGCGTGATGAAAAAGTAGCTTGTTCTAAAAAAAACCCGAATTGAAGACCAGAGTGCAACAATCGATACCCTACTTATGACCAAAATGGCAGAAAAATGGCTAAAATCGATACCCAATTTATGACCAAAACGGCTGAAAAACCATACTCTTTGGGGCCGCACATACCTATATAGCCCATATAAGGGAGTACCCCCCACTCCCGGGCTCCAACCGTTTTCAAGACATTCTCAACGGTGGTGAAATCCATACAAAATAGATTCATCGGTATTGTCCTCGCCATTGACTTTAATTCCAAGTAATTTGATTGATCCCTTCTCTACTTGGATGTTGTCGGATTTTGTTGAATAATGACAATTCAGTCGATGAGATAATTAGGAATGGTGCCATGGCGGTAATGGATAATGGACACTTCTTGTAATACACACCTAGAAGGTTTGAACCGTTTCGTAATGAAACCATCGTTGATCACTGCACTTTCGAAAGCACCCTCCAAGCCAAATGGCTTTGGATTTCTCTCTATTCGTCCTCGAACCAGTTAACTCTAAGTCTCCAACTGTTCTCAAGACATTCTTAGCGGCGGTCAAATCCGCACAAAATGGATTTGTGTCAAATTGACTTTAATTTCAAACACTTTGATGGATTCCTTCTCTACTACTACGTCAATAAGATAATTAGGTATGGCGCCATGGCGACAATGGCTAATAGACACTACACCTAGAAGGCTTGAACCAGTTCATAATGAACCAATAGTTGATTCCTGCACTTTCGATACTTGTGTAAAAGGTACTTAAGAGGCTGGGCCTTTAAAGTTTCAAAGTTAAAGGTATCAAAAGTTCTCATCAGAAAGGGCCATTCAAGAGATTCAAAGGCATTTTGGAAGTCCAGTCAGTGAAAATAAGAAAGCGGGTAGGTTTTACGATTTTATGTTTTTCATGCCATATATTTAACAATTATTCCATAAGACCGCGTTGGATATGAAGTGATAAATAACCAACGAGCGCGTAGCGCGAGTTGGTTATGATCACTTCATATCCAACAAGGTCGAATGGAATAATTGTTGTAGTATATTCTTAATCGGGTTTTTGCCGCCGATTTTTATTTCAACAATTTTATAAAGCGGAAAATTTTTAAACTTGGCGCACTATGTTCCATATTAGGTAAAACTCCGACTAATGGCTCATAGTCGGAGTTTTTGAGCCAATCAGAGAGCTAGAAATGTAATAGTCGGAGCTGAAAATATACTAAGATATGATATTCCATATCAATAATGAATTTGATATTTTGCCTAAAATAATTCCTGCCGTTGAATCTGTGTGAACTAGATTTGGAGGCAGTGGTCTTAGGTTTTTGGTTATAGTTATAGTTGCTTTCTTGTAGTGAACACTAAGAAGAGTTATTGGTCGCCAGTTTGACCAGCGAGTCATCTTCTTTTGTAATTATAGTTATGATCTCTCTGCGCTGGGAAATGGCAAGTTCATTTGTGTCATAGTGCGACATTGAAACTCACAACCCTCTCCCATAATTGGGAAAAAAGTTAACGATCCTTCAATTTTACCTCAGTCCTCATCCGTGAATTAAGATATTGATAAGTGTTCGATAAAACCATTGAAGTCATTTGCAAGTGTATTTCTTTCAGATGTGTAGATAGCTTCTGTGATAAGACTTTCAGGATCGCTTTTTCACCAATTGTTACCGAATCATTTTGCATTCGTAGTTCCCTGATGGTATTGTTCTTGTAGTTCTTATTTTCGTGGGGCGTTATCCGTTCTAAAGCATCATTACATTACACACTTCTGGTTTGGTATCATGCGAACAAAAATCTCTGTCAAAGGAACTAGTTTTGTAACTTTTATTTATTTTTGGCATGCAACATGCAAAAATTAGGTGTCGCAAATCGTGTGTTTAATTTACATAATCAAACCGTTTTAACGCGTTTACAATTGATTGTTTAGTTGACCGGAAGGGACATCCCTAGTAATTGCAGCCGTCCAAGTGAAACATTATATGATTTCTTTGTTCTTTGTTGTAATAGAGTCTAAAATTTGTTGTAATCGAACGCGGGACGTTGTGAGAGAAGAAATATACTTCAAAATACTATAGAAGAAAATAATAAAATACTATCCAAGTGAGTGATTTTAGCGTGAGCTTTAACGAGAAAGCATTGTGTTGTCAGGCAATATCCAATTCCCAACATAGCGTAACTTACATATTAAAGTGCTAACTAAAACTGTAGGAAAATGTGAAGAAAGCAAGGCTAAGATCAGCCATTTTTTGTGGTCTGTGAATCGTGAGAAACCCCCTCTGTAAATCGTGAACCTCTCTGCAATTGTGTTTCGTGACAAGACCCTCTTTTCGCCACGCCCTCACCCCTCCTCTGGGTTAATAAAACTTTCAAAAGGAAATCTAACGCATAAAAGTTCACAATGAAAAGCTGACTGTTATGGAGAGTTGAGTAAGAGGCTTATCGTATTGGGAGTCTAGAGTTTGTCGATAATAATTTCAAACATTTTGGAAACGATTCATTACAATAAACGTGTGCAAATTTCGTCACGTTTGTTCCTTTTTGCAGAGTACTCGAGATGACGTTCATGTTCAAACTGTTGTCTGTGCTTATCGCATTTGGCATTGTTTCTGACGTCTGTAACCTGGAAGGCCTGATGTTCAACTCAGATAAGCCCAGCGATATCAGGTTCATGCAATCCCCCTCATATAATTTTCACAGTGCTGATCCTCAGAGCATTAGGGCTGCCGTGATCCGTGCAGTGGCTCAACAAATAATTGACAAAGTGTCATCAGGTGAGAAGAAGTATAAAGGTGGTTAGTGAATTATATAGTTGAGTATTTGCTTGTAAAAATTATCGCACACTGAGACAGATATCTAATGCTTGCAAAGTGCACTAGTTATACGTAATCGTACCTTTTGGTAAGTTTCGGCGACGTATCTGGCGAGTTCGTTCGAGCCATGGTTCGTATTTTGACGAAACGTAGTCGAGCTAAAATACAAAGACCGAGTGTTGAAGTGTTAAAGACGTCCTCTATCCGTCTGTCCTCCATGCAATGGATCATAAGCAAGAATAAATCAATAACTGGAGAATAATTTGACTTATTATATAGAAAGCCGATTCCTTCGTTTTCAGTCTCTTACGACTTTCTCGTTTTTCTGCTGCTTTAGAATAGCAATACTTATCATAGTATAAGCCCAAACAAAAAGTAATGCGGGGATTATGGCCAGTTTAAATGAGGCAAGCATTTTAGAGAAATATTGTATTTTGATTTGTCTAATGGATAAATATTGTATTTTGATTTGTCTGATTTCAGACGAGGGCGACAAAGACGTCGGAAACCAATCCAGCAGAGAACACAACATATTCGGCAAAGATCGAAACCCATTCGGCAAATATCGAAACCCATTCTACAAACATCGAAAGTAATCATCAAGATCTTTCTGGATAGAACTGAATGGACAGTTCAGGCTTTTTATTTTTATAGTGCATTAGGACTTTTGTAAAACAACTTAAAATGATATATTGAAAATTAGAAAATTAATTTTAACCTGCATTGAAACTTAATAAGAAACAAGATACCAAAGCAGGGTCAATGTTTCAGAGATCAAAAGCTTTCGACTATTGTCACAGCGTCTTTCTCAAGTGAGTGTGGCGGGAACCTATTTGCCACTTCAGCTTGGGTGATATCGCTAAAACATATTGTCTCTGCATGCTTCGGTATCTTGTTTCTTATTTTGTCTACTACAGAATAGGGTATGGTAACTTGTTTTCCCCAAATAAAATTATTGGGTAAAAATAATGATAAATTAAAAGTCTTTTTTTGTTTGTATAATCCTTTGAGTCTACATATATGTTTTTAGTAATTTTGATTTGATTTAAGAAAGCCCTAGAAACAATTGACTTCTTGGCTGTTGTGGCTGTTATGTGCTACCAAATCACAGGCCATATCCTGTATTTCAGAATAAATGATATTTCCCTTGTATTCTTATGGTCGATGCATTTTCCTAGTTTATAATAGAGATAACCATTGTTGATATTCTGGGGCTTTCTAGTGCCATTCTTTGTTCGCCTTAATGTATACTTTGCTAGTGGGCACTGGTTTTCGGTCTTGAATAAAGAGCTGTGTCTGCTAGTGAGCAATTTTCATAAGTTTGCTTCAGTCGAAAGCAACTGAATCAAATGTTTACCCGAGTTAGCCTATGTAAAACACAAACCGTACTGAACGCCGGTCAAAATTGAAGGATTTCTAGAGATGAAATGTTCTTGTCATTGAGCACAGTTAAACTCGCAGTCAACGGTTTTCTTGAAAAATAGTATGCAGGACGCTTGCATAAAAACGTTACCACAAAAAACGTAGATCGGTAACGATGGTTAGATTGGATTCTCTATGCTTATTCGGGAAAGCCGAGGCTACGTTAATTTACTTTAAGTTCGTGTTAAGCAGTAGCAATTTTAGCGGACACGACTAGAAAGTGCGCATGTATCGATATATTTGACCGCTGCCTTTCGAAAAGAACTACTTCACGTTACAAGAAATGCTTTGCGGTCTTCGCTTTCTTTGAAGAAATGCGGTAAATTCTCTGTGATACGTAGCAACAAAGCATGTCATCTTGTTTCTCAATATCGTCTATCACATCGATGTAACACTTCAGCCTGTCTAAGGCTTGGCCAAGTTTTTCAGCTACTTTGAGTTTCTCTGTACATTCCCGTTTGCTTGGGTGCTTGTATATCACCTTATTCGTATATTGGAACGGTGAATCAGCGATTTTGTTCAATGCCCGTATGCCCAAGAGGTCCTTGAAGCGTTTCGTGATGAAATCCAATATTTCAAACTCGTTTTGCATTTTGTCGTTCTGCTGTTTTACAACTTTGAAAGACTCGATTATGATGGCAATTAGAACGTTTAGAAAGAGGAAATTTGTCACAATTATGTAAAGAAAGAATGTCATCGCTCCAAGAACCCTATACGAGTTAATTCTCAACTCGTGATAGCTAAACTTTCCAAGGAGGACACTGAGAAGTTTTTGCATGGTGCCGAACAGCGAGCTGAAAGAATTGTGGCTGCTTCCTAACAAAAAGTGGTAAATCAGAGAAAATGCTAGAAAGTTAATGCTGAACACTAGAAAGTATTGCAAGAGTTCCCCGCTGGCTTGTTTCAAAGTACACGAGAGGAGAAAGATTCGTCGGTTGAAACGGAACATCTTGATGAATTTTATGCTCGTCACAAACACGGTTACTCCCACCACGCTCTCAAACATGAGCTGCCAAGCGGAAACGTACTGGAAACTAATGAACCTGGTTGGGTCTTTATGGTAAAGGTTAATTGTCCATTTCCTCAATCCCAAACAGATGAAGTAATACGATATTGCAATCCAGCAAAGTATTAAAACAGAAAGGTCCATAAGATTCCACACATCTGCGAAGTACATTCGTCGAGTCTTGTAAAGCTTCTTGGCCTCGCGGTACGTGAAATACAGAACGAAAGCAAAGAAGAAAACCTCACAGGCGAGAACAAACAATTGAAAATCACCTACATAACGATACAGGCGATAAGCTATGACCTCAGAGTGCGGAAAAACACCTCCCGTTGGGAGCGTTTCCATTACGAAAGTTGCAGCACAGAAAAGGTTGCTGTTTGGATTATACAAGATGAATTCCATGAAAAGACTTCGTGTATAGCGGTCCAACCAGAGTTTATCCCGCGCATTCTTGACCTGTCGCAAAGCCTTGTAGTAAATGTGAGACAGCTCCAACACATACCCACCCCCCGAGTACGTTTCTATGCCACCTATGTAGGGGTAGCCGTCCAGTTCGCTCGCAGAGCTGTAGCGCCAATGGCCTGGTGATGATGAAGTTTGTGTTTGGTGACTGGAGTTGTTGATTAGCGATTCCCATCGCGTGCTGTATGCTTGCTTGTCCTCTGACGTTATGCTATATTCTGCAACGCACCTCGAAAAGAAATCCTTGGCTGCAGGTGCCACAGAACAGGAATCTAAACGTAAGAAAACTAATATGGGTAAAAAATGATCCAGTTGCAGAGTATCAAACACAAATGTGTGACGTACTGTGCAGCATTTAACTTTTTTAACTTTAAATTTAACTTTTGCTGATAGCGAAGAAGAAGCCTACAAAATTGTACTTTTACTTATTTCAGAGACCATGGCGATTCTTGCTAAGCGAGTTCGGTAAAAAGGCCAGAAGAATAGCTTGTTATGTGGCTTTATCACAAGCCCATGGCATTCTAGTCCAGTTCTGGTCTTTTCTCTGCCACGCAACGTCGGGAGAGAGGGACTATCTTCTCCCGAAGTTGTATGACATAAAGAAGCCCAGAACTAGACTAATGGCTCTCATTAATTGACCTCGGTGACCTGGCGTTTTCAAAACAAGGGAAGGAATTTGCTGCTGAGAAATCAACTCTACTACAGTTGTAAATTCTGGAGTTTTACAACCGACATTGAAGAGTGGCTTACAATAAATTACACTGAGCAGAAGTAACTGGGTCCAAATTAGACACTTATGTCCTGGATTGAACGCAAGTATTGTTTAATTAGTACTTCATGTTTAGCAGGGTTATCTGACATTTTCATATTTCTTCATATTTGACATAATTGTATGTATTTTGGTGTCTTTTTACAAATGAGGACACCTTGCGATGGTTATTATGAGGAATTTGAATATCATTAGCGTTCAATCCTGGACATATCTCAAATTAGATTGAGGCGAAAAATTAGATTTAACAGATATTAATTTAAACGGTAACGAGCTTGGTCAATTATTGTGTTGATTGTACCTTTCTTCACCCTGTGTTGTCGGAGACGAGCCACACCCACCACAAGCCCGGTCTCTCCTTCCATGAATTTCGGCGCTTTTCCTGTGTAGAAGTATGATGGCAGATTGTACAGACTTGGTAACAGAGCGTTCTCTGTCCAGTCCCACATGTCTCTTTGTCTAATGATCTGCATAGAGAAGGGACAAAGCATTTAATACATCAATAAATTCACTTTACAAGAATTGCATTCAGAAAACAGTTGAGCGCTGTGGTGAATGATGAATAATAAGTCTATAATATGTATTCTCTTAAAAAGCATAGCCTCTTGTCCGCAAGATTTGTAAACCAGTTTACCTAACTGCTTGTCTTAAAATAAATGGTGCATTTACTTCTCATCGTTTGGTCGACAGGTTTTAAAGGTAGAACGATAGACAGAAAACCGCGCAGTATTATATGACTTTTGCCTTTTCCGGCCACTCTTCGCTAGAGTAAGTAAAAAAACATTGTACTTATCAAAATAAATAAAAATTTACCTGAGAGTATCTGTCGGGGAAAAATCCTTCCGGTTTTCTGCTGAAGTTTTGATTCAGTAAAACCTTTGCTACGGCGTCGTTTTGACGAAATGCATCTCGATCACGAAATCCGTAGGCGATGAGAAGAACAAGAATCGTAAATACCAGAAAGGTTCCTAAGTCGAGTAAGATTACGTGCATGGTACGCTCTTTTTGAGCCATGTCCCGGGCGTGCTGGAGGGAATCCTCTGTCGGCACCTCGACTGGAGGGGCCTTGGGGCGCTCCTCGAGGTCGTCCTCTGAATACTGCAGCTGATTTTGCAGCCAGTGCTCATCACATGTAAGTCGTGACGGTGACGAAAGAGCAATTTTATTCCGTTTCTTGAAAATATAAGCGAAAAAGATGGCTAAGGCCACGACCTTAAGCGGCTGACTGACAAAGATGTCCTGCGTGAGGGAGAAGAACATGGATAAAAGCCACTGTGAGGACTTTTTCAGGCCGAACTCGATACCGTACAGTAATGTGACAGTCGCGGCGGTGAGGGAGGTCACTATGACCAGAAACCAGCCCACGTACACAAACCACCAAGGAAGTCCTTTAGCACTGAGCGCGTCTTTCTTACCGGCAGTATGAAGTTTGTTCTTATGGTCTGTAGTTGGTGATCCTGATAGAGAGTCGCTTGGAAGCAGAGATCTGATATCACTAGTGGAATCCGTAGTGGTACCAGCTCCCAAAGAGGCTGAAAATGACGGCAAAAGACCTAAACGCATGGCTGGTACCAGGTTGATTTTTTTATCTCGAAAGTTTGGAGAATTTCCAGGAGACGCTTTGTTTACACTTCGGTATTGACTGGTTAGGCAGCTGGTATTGAACGTACAACTCTCACGGGACCCGTACTTAACCAGAGTAACTTCAGTATGTGTGGACGAGGAACGTGGTCTTATTTTTATTTTGAATGCGCCAAACATTGGCATGGGCCTTGGACGACAATGTCTAAAGATCTGCACCAGAAGCAAATTTATTGGAAACACAATAAGACTGCTTAAGATTCCAATGGAGACTTGCTCCCAGGAAAATTCAAACGGTCCTAACTCGACTCCAGTGTAACGACCTTTATCAGCCTCGTACCACAAGGCGTTGGCCATCATAGTACACAAAAGAAGGGACAGACAGCAAGACACGCGTTGCACCCTCGTGAAAGGGGACTGTGGGGGCCTCCAAACGACCGAGAACCAAAGGTGAGAGTCTGTCAGGTCTTTGTACGCTTTAGTCAAAAACAGGCGTCGAAATTCTTTCAACTCCGTGCTGCTTGCTACTGGAAATATTCTGTCTATTGCACCATCCCCTTCGTCCACTGCCAGCCAAGACTCGCACACGAAGTGCCAGACCCCATCGGTGTCAATTTCACGAATAGATATCTGCTTCACGAACCACGCCGGGTCCTTACCGAAGTTATCGTGCCATATTCGGATGTACGCAAGTTCTCCGAGAGTTTCCGACGTCGTCAAGAGAAAGGAGTCAGTGCTTCCGCGAGCCAATGCCATCCGCTGACTGTTCTTGAGTAAATAAGCGTGACTTTCACCGCGTTCTCCCGTTATTGTCATGGCAACATTGGCAGTTGTGCCGGCATGTCTGCGCATACCAGTGCTGATGACGACCTCGTAAGCATGAGCATCTCCTGCCCTGTTGCTCGGGCTCACAGTTAATCCTGTCTGTATAAAGACATGGAAGATAAGCTTAAATGGCTTAGTGTAATATAGTTTTCTGGCTAGAAGGCTTAATTAGCACTTTATATAACGTCTCTTTTTATGGTTATTTATTTCCTTTTGCTTGCCAATTGAAAGACGGAGCAAAATTCAATAAATCTTATACCAGTTAAACTTTATAAATTCCGAGGAACTTAATCCGGCCTGTAAACCTCAACTCGATCGAGATCTTGGGCTCTGGTGAAGGTACGAAGGCTAACTGGTCGAATTAACTGAAACATAAGCTAATCCACTGGCCGGCCATAGACACCTTATCCCCCTCACCAGGGCAGAAGGGGAACAGTCGACGCCTAGTACCTCCTGAGGGGCAAATAAGTTACGATAAATAAAGTGTAGTGTACTTATCCTCTATCAATACCTTATTTCTATCTTTTCGATCCTCCCTGCGCGCCCAAACGATAACCAGTAAGTACAAACCAAATGTGACACAGAGTACGGAGAGGACTGGCGCATAGTTTGAAGGGTCTTTAATCCTCTCAATAATGATATCCATGTGTAGTTTGTTTGGAGGAACAAACACGCGGCTGCCGAACCACGTCAAGTGATTACACTGGCACTCGATGCGCTCTAACGTGGTTCTTGGGCCAACCTAACAAAACAGAAGACGGACAACAGTGCTAGGTTAGACCGGTTTATCACTGTAAATATGTCACATTTGTTTCGCGTTTGCTAAACGTAATGATTTACTAAAATGTTGCTTTCTTGTCCAATCAGAAAACTTTACTCCGTCATTTTTCGGCTGCATGCTTTCCCGCAGCGGCCATGGTTACACAAGTTCCCCGCACCTTTTACGCATTAGTTAATGCTCCTTTAGTTTTAATAGCATATTGTTCAATTACAGTTTTATTGTAGCTGATACAGTTGAGACAGCTATGTTGTAACGAAGTAATAACAAGTTCTTACTTATGCTAAAAGTAGAACAATTGTAAAACTCACAAATCACTCGGTAATTTGTCCTAAACACAGGATTCTCCTATTATTGTTTGTATCAAGTTGCAAAGACAACGACGTTGCAACAACCGAGACACTCACGTGTTGCCACTGATTGAAGAAAAGAAATCTATAATTGTTCGAAAAATTCATTCAACGAAGTTCTATCACAAATGACATTCACCTTACAACCATCTGCCCTCCACGCTTGCATCCTCTCGTTCCAGTAGTAACATCCAATAGCCTTCACTGACACTGCGTAATGGATTTCATTTCGAATTGATGTACCGTTGGTTAGATTACTTGCTTCCGCTAACTTCACACCAAGGTACAACTCTTTCGAATTATTCAGATACTCTTTCGATATGAGCTTCCTTAAAGTGCTGTTACACGAAGCGAATTTCCATCGGAGATCAAAGTTGTCGCTGGTAGGCTTTGAATTTCTCATCAAGACTAAAACTAGCTCTTGTCCAGCATTCATTTTCCCAGAGCAGTTAAGTGTGAAATGAAATAAGTGGTCTCCCCGGGATTCAATCGTGAAAAATGTAATATTCTTTTCAGAATCAGTGACACCTGTTATGTTATTCAGATCGCTGTTCTCTGATTGGTTGAGAGATAGGAATATCGACACAGGTTCTGGAAGGTCCCGGATTTCGATTTCCTTCCCAGAAGTCTCCAAAAGCTCCAGGGTTGAGACTGGGGTGTCAATGGGAATCGCATCGTTTGAAATGAACGGAGTCTGGGACATAGTTATTACCTGCAGAAAGAAACATAAAATGGCATTTATAATTCTTCTTCTTTTTTTGATGTTGATTACGAAAATGAGTCTACTTTCATTTACTAGCAGAGATACGGCTTTTGTCATACAAACAACTCCAAAAAGAAAATATTCTTAGTACTCGATATGAAAGGTGCTGTGTTACTCTAATAGTTTGGCCCATGGTAGGTGTAGCCACGAGAGTGGAAATTTATCCGTTTTTTGGTCGCTTTTTGTTTTCTGCCTTGTTGTTAAGGGTTATTTATTTTTCTTTTTTTTGCGTACCTTTATTTTGTGCAGTTTTTAATGCAAATTAGTGTTTTCACGTCGCGTTATGTAATCTTCTATTGTTCATCACGTAACCTCGT
>Ga0126337_10000926_pt1 | contig 16600 bp, 10 predicted proteins | sample DipCmetagenome_FD_92527 | JGI IMG/M metagenome (GOLD analysis project Ga0126337, IMG submission 92527) | Coral microbial communities from La Bocana,Puerto Morelos, Mexico - Diploria C A metagenome | ecosystem: Host-associated > Invertebrates > Cnidaria > Coral | place: La Bocana,Puerto Morelos... | reverse complement strand
TCCATTAAAGTTGACTTAGTTGCCTAAAGTTGTGCAAAGTCGCCTTAAGTCGCACAAAGTCGCCTTAAGTCGCCTTAAGTCGCGCAAAGTCGCCTTAAATCGCACAAAGTCGCCTAAAATCGCAATGTTTTCTATTCCAATTTTGCTAAAGTCGCCTAAAGTCGCCTTAAATCGCGCAAAGTCGCCAAAAGTTACGGCGACTTAAGGTCCCAGAGTAGGCCTTATAAGAGTTAAATTCCTGTACATCCATTGGTTTAAGACTTTCTTCAGTGTCACAAGCTTTCCTTCAAAATTGATTCTATGGCTAGTGGTGGAGTCATAGGCGAAGGCGACACCTAGCGCAAATACATGTTCTTCTGGCCAGGTAACTTGAAATGGTGCGTGTTTACCTAAGTGGCGTTTTAGACTTCCAAGCCACATTCCTTCCGTTTTAGAGATATTTGTTTTCAGACCTGAACAGGTTCCAAAATCATTGATGAGCTTGAATAAATGGTTACCAGAGCACTCATCCTTTATTAACGCTGTAAGGTCGTCTGCGTATATACCTACTTTTAATTCAATTCCGTTCATTTTTACGCCACGGATGTTTTCATTTTGTCTGATCGCTTGGGCAAGTACCTCTATTGCCAACACAAAAAGAAGTCCCGAAAGGGGCAACCCTGTCGAACGCCTCTACGGAACTGAAAAAAGTCTGACGCGTGACTGTTGTTCATAACACAGATTGTGAAGTTAGAGTAAAAGGTGTGAATCCATTTTCGAAACATAGGGCCAAAGTTCATAACCTCGAGTACTTAAAACGCTTTTTCAAAATCAATGAAAAGTAACATGCCTGGCAAGTTTTTTTCCTCATACGACTCAATTACATCGGAAATCAACCGAATGTTTTCCATTTAACGCGGAAGCGTGTTGAAGCGTGTTCTGCAGTACGTAACGCCTGCAAAGTAGCGGAATTGAGTAATTTGGCAGAGAATAAAATAAACAATAAATCGTTTGACCCCACTCGTCCATTTTTTGATTTATGGTCACTCGTGATGGCTCGTGCAATTTTCAAAACTTCGCTGGTGCCCAGAAATCACGTTATTATATTTCTCTCTCCTTGTGATTGGTCAATTTAGCCGGCCGTAATCTTCTGTACGGCCACCTAAAAATTTAAAGATGTTTGTGCTGCCAAAATAATCCCTGATTTATCGCCTAGTGTACTTAATTTTCATAGGAAGGAAACGTTTTAAATAAATTTCTTTTATTTCTAAAATTGTGTATTTTAACATGCTAACCTAATTTTGCTTATTTTTCGCGTTTGGCTTTGTTTCTTCTTCGATTTACGGACTCTTAATCTACGGAGCAAAGAACTCGGTTGTAACGTACAGACGAGGTTAAAAAGAGGTATAAATGCATTCGCGCTCATTCGATTTCTTATGCATATTATACATACAATAAGCTAGATGTTATTTTAATAGACCTTTTCTAATCTTTTAGCGTCTTGTAATCTACTGCCAGAGCTGTCTAATGGCAAAGTAAATAGCCACAATACAAACCATGGAGCATTAGCCTCATTCTCGTGCAAGAAAGGATTCCAACTGAAAGGTCCAAGGCAGGTTATGTGCATCGATGGCAAATGGAATGAAAGTTCTCCGATTTGCAAAGGTTTGAGCCATTCAACTATCTAGTATTGAAAGAGAGCCTGCTTATAAAGATACTTAAAAAGTCAAATTGTCAGGTTGACCACATATCTTTCTGAAGTATACGCGTGTCCGAAATGATCAGCTCCTCTTGCGAAGGAAAACATATTCGCTAAGATTCAAGTTTAGACATCAAACCGGCAGAAGTCTGCACTGAGCTGAAAAAAAATCTAAAGATCAGATGAAAATTATTTTCCTTTCGGATAAGAGCCGACAAACAAAAATAGGCATAAATCTTCGCAATTTCTAAAATTACCATGTTAAAAATTCTTCAAACGTTTGCTCTCTTATTGCTACCTTCTCAAATGCAATAGAACATTTTCATCATAAGAAATGATGAAAATAGTTTCCTTTGTTAATTGCATCCATTTTGATCAAATTTTAAACTTTTCAATTTCACTACAACTACAAGAAACCTTCTCGCGCTTGATATTATTATGAGAGAGCCCATTGTTGTTGGTATAGCTAAAACCTGTTTATCAACACTATTTAGAAAATAACCCAAAGCAAATACGCGCGCTGATTGATTTAAGACCGTCTTTCTAATAAACAAATAGATGATGAGCTCGAGGAATCGAGAGCGAATAATCTAATTGTTTTAGTATAAATCTACTAGTCGTTCAAAACTTTATAAAAATCCTCTTCACAAACACTTAACAAGGACACACTGCTACGCTACTCACTATCTATCACAGATTATACAATAAACCAAGTTATTCTTGCATTTTGATTGGTTCTCGCCTATGATCTGTTAGAGGACAGATACACGATTGACGTCATCACCGCAAAGTTTTTCCAACTGCATTTTAAAATGGCGGAAAGTTTTGAGGAATAAGATAATATTTTACGTGACTGGCTGAAGATAAAGTACAAAAACGTCTTGTCGAGGCATTGAACAGGTACGAGAAGCAGGAAAAAGTAAGAAAAAGCCGTTTCTTTTTTTAGAGAATGACTCAGAAAAAATACTCGAACAGTGTCAGTCAGCAGTTGAGCGAGACTAAACCAAACACAAAATTGATCTTGCCGCAAAGCTATGCCTCGAATTAACAAATCCAATAAACAAAGTGTTAGTTACATTAATTTATTTAAAAAATTTAACTTTTCTCAATCTTAAATAAAGCTGTTGACACAGATTGATGTCAGGAATGAAACATAAAATCATCACTTCTTAAATTCAGTTAAAATAAACACGTAACCCTACTTTCGGATGCGAGTGTTCCAGTCCATTTCAGGGCACAACAGCGAGAAAAGTATAGCTCCGATACCATGCCAAACTAATTTGAGAATCACTAACCACACAGGACACAAATTTCCACCGTAACCCTCCTTTCATTCAAAACTCGAATCAAATGGCGTCCAGTGTTGACCGCAACCGCATGTTTTACCAGCGTATTCTTTCAACTCCAGCAATATTCAAGGAAACGTTTCAGCTTTTCGCCCATAAGGCTGCTCTGATGACAAAAACTGAGTTGATTTTTTCCAGCATTCTCTTTAACATTTGTAGATTTCGCAGTTCAATTCTGCTTTCGCTGTAAGTTTTCATTCCACGAGAAGCCATTTGAGTCAAGTTTGACAGTGGTGTGATTTTTCTTGACCAATCACAAATTCCTTGTTATGCATAGCAACCAATTAGATCGCTTCATTTTGTATAGAAAACAGATTACGTCAATTGGCTTTTTTTCGTGTTTGCCAAAGTGGGCAAAGGCCGGCTTTCGAGTAATTGGGAAAGATATTGAAATAAAAAGCAGAAGTTATATGTTTTTTATTGTATAGAACAAATAGATTCCATGTTGCCGTGCGTCTGTTCAGCGATAGATCGCAGAGGATGTCAAAATGTGGTAAGAACATCAGTGACACACTCGGCTATCGCCTCGTGTGCCACTTTTTTGTTCTTACCACATTTTCACGTCATCTATTACTGACGTGATCTATTACTGAACAGACGCACGGCAACATGGAATCTATTTGTTAAATAGATAGTGGGTAGCGTAGCCAATCAGAGTGCGCCATTTGTGATAGAACGCCAGTAGATTTATACTAAATCTCGATAGAAACACGGTACATGTTTTCTATTTCTTAAGTGTTATGCATTTGTGACAAGTACACTTACGACCATGCAATGTGGACTGATGTATAACTCCTTAAGCTTTGTCTACACAAGCAATTTTTATGTGACAATTTTTACTTCCTCGTGTAGATGAGGAAAATTGGCCAATTTTTTGTGACAAATATATTGGCTGAAGAGCTGGCGTGTTAGCTTTTATGTAACAAATAAAAAAATGCCACATACAAACACAAAATTGTCCGCGCAGAAGCAGCTCGTCAGATAAAATTTGGCAAATACGTTCGTACACACCAAGTTTTTCGGAGACGACTGAGTACCTCCGCTATTGTTTCTGCGTATTTCTGCTGTCCAACGTCCAAAATCATGATTCAGTATAAAGCATCATAATTTCGCAGCAATCCCTGTTTAACTGTTCCATTTTTTTTTCGTTCAGGATTTTGTAAAAATCCGGGATCATTCGACAACGGAAAAGTCATTGGAAACGATTACAGTTATAACTCTTCAGTGAGATTTCAGTGCAATTTCGACTATGGTTTACTTGGTGCAACAGTTTTAACTTGCAAGAAAGGAAAATGGAACGGCACAATACCGGTGTGTAAAAGTAAGTAATCGGGAAGATGCAAATAAATAAAAGGTTTCCAACTACATTTGTACATTCTAGTGAGCTGAATTAATATCTTATCAGTGCTGTTTAGACGTTTCTTTGCACCACTGCGTTTCAGTTTGCGTACTATTTTTTTTCTCTTTCTTTCAAAGATTCGTCGTTTCTTTATTAACCGTTCTTATTTACTTTACTTATTTGTTATGAGAACGTTGTAAAGATCCTGGACATCCTCAAAATGGGTGGAAGATTGGTATGAACTATTCCCATGGTGGCAGTGTACGATTTGTATGCAGAAACAGAGCATTTGACCTTGTCGGGGCATCAAGCATAACCTGCAACGAGGGAAAGTGGAGCCACCACACACCGTCTTGTGAAGGTGCCTAACTTAGTCATACACAAAACATTGCAGATACAGGTGATTCATATGATTTTAGTCATACACGGTCTGAGACGGTCTGAGGTTATGGCTATTGAAGTGGACTCTGGCATGGATCTAGCGGTCCGGGGTCGAGCCCAGGCTGGGGTTACAGTATATCATTATTGGATAAGGCAAACTACTTTGACTGTGCTTCACCCAGGGGGTAGAAAAGGGTTAGACTGCACCCATCCAGAAAAGGGAAGAAATAATTATGAAGGATAAAGTTTAATCCGAGTAGTTGTGTTCTGTCTATTTTATAGAGGTCCAGATTCAAGGAAATATATATATCAGTTGTTATATTTCGATATTTTTCTGTACTATCTTCAGACGCAAGGTGCATACATTAATCGTAGATGTTAAATACTTGAGAAACACAAACCAAAAAAAAGGTACTGAGGAGAAATGACATACTTCTCTGACACGATACGAAAGCGACAATTAACAAATCGCGCACTTAAGGTTGCCTTAATTGAAACTAAAATAACTTTTAAAAAAACCTTTAATAAAAAAGAACTTAACAAAAAAGGTAAACAAGAAAATATGAAAAATTAAAAAACAAACAAACAAATACGTATTGTAAAAACACTTTCTTCTTTTTGAACTTTTGACTCGTACGTGATCAAGTCGTTCTCCTCGAAATCGCGGCAGATTTTTGTGCAATTCGGCGTCAAGCAAACGATTTTTACATAGTTTTTTTTTTCTTTTACATAATGTTTTTGTGTGTTTTGAGTTGGGAGGTATAACAACTAAACAGTTATGACTGGCCCAGCGGGAAACAATGAGTTTTGATAACGATCGACCGACGTGAGTGTTCCTCATTGAGGATCTCCAGGAAATAAAACTGTTTCCCTTGGTGCCAGTGATTAAGTACTTATATTACACCATCCAAACAACCAGGTCCTGATTAACAGATTAACCCTATAAGAGCCCGCAATTCGATCGAAAGCATGTGACATCCATGAGCGCTAAAAACTTAGTCGGCGATATGGTCATGTGACACTGATGAGCAGACACCTAGTTCTGACAGCTGTCAATTGACCATAACATGGATGTCCAATATCATATATGCTCGCTTTAAACCAAGGCCGCCTGACTTGATTGGAGTATGGCCGCTATGTTGAGTGACGTCTTTGTCGTTAGGAAGCTTACGAAATCGCGATGTCGACGGCGAGGACAACGTCAATTAAAACATTAAATTATATTTTACCTACGAATCTTGCGATAGTCTTAAGTCATTTACTTTGTTTATCACTGTCAAAACTATCACCAAACTAAATCTTGAACACAGCGGCAAATCTGAAATAACAATTTCAAAAATTAGCCGTCGTGGCGTTCGTTCTCCAGACAACCCAAATTTTGGGCATTTCACGTTGTTGTCTTGCAGAGGACGGCAAAGAAAGGTAACAAGGTACCGTTGTTGGGCACACGCCCCCGCGATTCACGCAGCTAGCCATGTTTACCATTAAAAATGAGTTGCATGCTTTTTTATTTCTATGACTGCATTTGATTCAGTTTCTACAGATGCGAGGCTCCACTTGGAGCTAGCTTACGAGAGTTGAGAGCCTCTAAGCCACGGCGAGAGACGCTTAATATAATATTGTACAATAACAGATGCCAGTTATCGTCACTGTCCTGGTGTTGCGACAAAATGCATGTAGAAATAATTCATCTTTGTTCATGGAACTCACAAATGTCGTCACAAGACCATTAGTCGACCGCAGATATACACACGAGTCAAAACAACTAAAAAGATCTTAGCGTGGAACAGTTTTCAAAAGCGTTTTGCTAACTCGCTGATTCAGCGCCTCTATCAAAACACTCAAAATAAGGCTCATCAAAGCAACAATAATTAATGTTTCTTTACTAGCATCAAACACAAATCAACGTTTTCAAGCGGACCTAATCATAAATCCAGATTTGGTCTCCACTTCACAACGAATGAACACACAACTGATAGGCAAATAAGTTTATTTTGGGAGGGCCTGGCAAGAATCAACCCAAACACTATACCTGTACATGAATAAGAAATCTACCCAACTCGTTCAATTAATGTTCGTTGACCACTTGTGTAATCTGTCCCGGTGGATTATTGTAGAGTTCATATTCAGCGTAAATGCGAATACAATATGTATGTGACAAGCATATTACATATACACGTAGAAAGCACATGAACATAACGCAAACTAAACTTTGGACCAAACTATCCTATGTATACAAATATAGCGTGATTAAAGTTACAGTTTGTCCACAACTTTGGACCTATCCCTATATAACACATCGTGCCAGACTGGGGTGTCCTCAACTTTGGACAAAAAAAAACTGTACATAAAATATCACGCCAGTTAGGCTGGGGTGTCCACCACTTTGGACAAAAACCCCGTACACAAACATATCACGCCAGTTAGGCTGGAGTGTCCACCACTTTGGACAAAAAAAAACCTGTACATAAACATATCACGCCAGTTAGGCTGGGGTGTCCACCACTTTGGACAAAAAAACCCGTACATAAACATATCACGCCAGTTAGGCTGGTGTGTCCACTATGGACATAAAAAACAGAACACTCACACAGAAGAGGATAATAATGATAACGGAGCTGAGCAACCGCTTACAATAGAAGTGCAATTAGAACGGAGGCCAGGAAAAAACCTACTATAAAAAACCCCTTGGGCAAAAAAAAAAGCAGGAAATCTGGGTAGGAACCATAGCTCATGCTCCAGCAATTGGTAGCCTTTCCTACGGATGCTTTACAAAGGTAAGGGTGTCGATAGTGCAGTAAAAATACCTGAAAAACTTAAAAGAAAAAACTAAATGGAACTCTGAACAGGGTTGATTCAGAGGCCTAGATCACTGCCACGTGCTACACCCCCTCTTATATACCCTTTACTTTCTGCCCAACATGCACCGGCCTGGAGCCCAGGCCGCGTTATTCCCGTGCCGGCAAAAAAAGTTTTTTCGGCCTTCTTCGCGCGCTCATTCGTCAGAAATAACATTTGCACTGTTTGAAACTCTCCTTATGTTGGTTAACTTGGCGAACATAATTCTCCTTGTCCGCACACCTCGGAAATTTCGGCAATTGTGAGCTTTTCAAACATACTTACTACGTGTGCAATTTATGAACCATTTTTTTTCATAACAATATTCCACTTGTTATTTCAATGAACGAGGAGTTTACAATGCAACTATACTCGGATTGACTTTTATCCCAATACTAAAATTAACATCGAGAAATGGCGGTGTCAAAATGTATTTAAAACTAGTCTTCCATCAAGTGAAAGTGGAATCTAATTTTACAATCCACATAAAACTGAAATCGTCCTAAACTTGTGTGTACTTTGGTGTAACTTCACTTTAACAGCTCGATGCAGTGATCCTGGCATACCGGACAATGGGACAAAAGATGGCGATGATTATCGAAGCAGAGCAAACGTAACCTTTAGATGCAATCCTCCTCTCGAGTTAACTGGGAGTCCTGTGATATTCTGTCAGGATGGTAAATGGTCTGCTTCCAAGCCCACTTGCTCCAGTAAGTATAGATTAGCCTTAGTTATCGAACTACATTAATTGTAAGCCACATTTTTTAAGAGTGACAGTATAGCTAGAGGACGTTTTAGCAGTCAGTTGGGGGAAGGGGAAATCACTTCCTTCGTCAGTCATTCAGGAAGTCAGTCGATAGGACATGAATCTTTTTTTGGCGGTTATTTCGCGGACTATGGTGTTTAGCTAGAGGAGCGACATTTGCCCGACCATCGCGAATAAAATGGCTACAAAAGCAATGAACCGATCCTTAAGTTTCCTTCAAGTTTGAATTATATTTTTTTCACTGCCTTCATAAACGTAGACCACACGTTAGTAGCTCGGGGGAAAAGAAGTCGCACATTACGATTCGGATGCATGAACTTCAGATCACCACATCTGAAATTCTCGGGCGGGCCCTGGGCCTGGCTGACATCTTTACCACTTCGCTTAATTGTATCAGCATCTCAAACGCATCAGCTCAAGTTTGATTATTCGTAAATTAATAATTAAAGGCACGCAACATACAAATTAAACTCACCTATCATACTGTATGCAATGCATGAAACATGTCCGTTTTAAATATCACGAGTTGTTCAAATTGTCTTGTTTTTTAATCCTGTCTACCAAACGCGAATCATCAAATGTTTTCTTTTCCAGATTGTGCAAGGCCTCTTGGTTTACAAGACAATAAAAATCAGATAAGATCACCCACATCCACGACAGACCTTACTTATCCACCGACAGCTGCACGACTCAATGGTCCCTCCGCTTGGTGTCCATCAAGAACACCAGCTTACTTGCAAATTGACCTCGATAGAACTTACAAGCTCACAGCTATAGCTACACAGGGAGGAACAGTCCGCGACAAATGGGTTGAAAGATACACAATCAGTTTCAAAGCTGGAGAAAACATTGTAGATTACACTGAATCTGAATCACGAAAGGTGAGACCCGCACTACTTTTATATTCTCACTGCTTCCCGGTAAAGCAACAGTTTTCTATTTCTTTCTTTCTATCTGTTTTATCCCTTGAACTCGAAGCACCTTAGCCTTATAGCGGGGTTCCTGCGGACCAAAGGGTCGCAAAGGCAGAGCCCCATACCTTAGAAAATCTGATAAGTCATCTTTCCGAAAAACGATTGGGTTATGACGTCACCGTACGAGCGAGCTTCCATCCGTCCGTCCCGGTCCGTCTCTACAGACTCCAGGGGAGGAAGAGGGGCGCCTCAAATTAAACCGAACGGGGGAGCAGTAGAATGAAAACTTTTGGTAGGTTTTTAAAGAAAATATAAAGTCATTTCTATTCGTTATGTCAGCAAACGATAGAGGAGGTTGATCTAACATTTCGAGGGAAACATAACAGCGTAAATCAAGGATTAAGAGGCAAAGAAGTTGTGAACAAGATCGCGAAAGATAGTGGGCGTGAGCTAGGGCTGGGGAAAGAAGGCACAGTACTGAACAATGCCGTAGATTAATGCGAGTCAGGGCTGATAGAAAGGAGATGGAAATACCAAATAATGCCGTGAAGCTGAGCGAACATAAAAAGGAGGCGAAGTACCCAATAAATTAATTCCCAAGTTAATTCGCGCGTCAACTGTGCGCAGCCGTGCAAGGGAAGTCACATATTTCATCAAATCATCAACAAGAATAATCAAACATGTCTCCTGCGTTTTTTAGAGAACTTACAGAACGGTAAATACAGTGAAAAAGGAGGTTGATTTGTTGAGAACATTAGTTCAGTCTTCACAACTTTGCTGCAAGTTTCTGCTTGGAAGATTTACACAGGCCGAAGTGAATTGCAAACATGCGTTAAGCCACCGATCTTGTGCTAATTTTCTGTCGATTTTCGTCGTTACAGTAGTAAATCTGTAACACTGCAAGGCGACTTTGTTGTTTTCGTTGGGTTAGTAGGCACAGCCTCTTCACAGAAGGCTAAAATTTAGAGGATACCTAAACTTCGAGCTAGTATTCGAGACAGGATCCGAGCCGGGATCAGAGCCAGGATCCGAGCCAGGATTCGGGCTAAGATAAGATAGAATGATCTTTCTCCGCAATTAAATGCTTTCCTTTGTTTGAAACGAAAATTAATTTCCTGTAGGAATTCAGTAGCGTACAGCAGGTAGGAATCATGAAAGTTGTTTCTTAATAACATGTCGTCAGCGATGTATCTAACAATCAACGAGAACGTTAGTTAGGCCAGGTTGTTTCAAATAATAGATGAGGAAAAAACTGATTAAAACAGATACCCAATACGAAATGATGAAAAATCTAGTATTCTGGTTGTGACATTTTTTGTGCGCCGATTGCGTTAAGCCATTTGTCTTATCATAAGTCATACGCCGAAACGAGTAGGAAGCAAACTCGTGTTTTTTTCGATATCACCCAAGTTTAGGTATTTATTAGTAGTATTGCTGAGTATCTTTAGGAGTTGTGCCGCATTTTGACGAGCCCAGAAGGCAAGTAAATATATACACCGAGTAAAGATTCTCAGCAGTCCTACACAAAAATTTCCAATAACGGATATGCTATCCAACAGTATATTTTCCTTAAATTCTGATTTTCCAAGGCTTTTAACCCTTTTAGCCAGTAATCGACCTGTGGACATTACGGAAGAGTAATTCCCTAGAATTAACCAATCAGAGAACGCATTATTTCGGCAACAAACACAAACCATATGATAAATATATCAAAGTGTATTGTTTTTATGAGAGAGAAAAAAGGACAGGGTGAGAACTTTATTACCCTATTTTTTTACGACTATTTTGCCGAATGCGAAATAGGAGTTACGTGAGCGAGCGCGAATTCACTCGCTTGGTCGGTCGATTGATCACTCCTTCCTTGGGTCTTAAACTTTTGTTTGTATTTCCGCTGACCAATGCGCAACTTGACTTGACGAAGAGAAAAATGAGTGATGAGATAATTACTGCTATGTCAACAGCATGTGGTGCGAGCATTTTCATATTTGAATTGTTTTAAAAAAAAACCTAGAAAGCATTTGTTGTCCTAGTTACGAAATGAACGCGGGCTCCTTGGCAAGCATTGGTTTTAATAACATGATACATGCAATGCATTAACATCGAACAAAATAATAAATTATTATAAATGGGTAGCACTTAATAGCTTTTTGGGGGAAAAAGAAAGTAAAAACACGTCGGGGGGAAAAAAAGAAAAAAAAAATCGTGCGTTTGCCCGGCCGAGTCTTGAACTCTCGCCTTTCATGCTATCCCAGCTTTCCAATACTCTATACCAACGCATTGAGCTAACTTAACACTTAGGTCTGCAAAGCGTGTATGTGTCTAGAGCGTTCTGCATTATTGTATTGCGGAGTCAGGGCAGTGATTAAGGCGTGATTTTAAGAGGTTTAAATGAGGGACAGAAGAAAGAAATTTATTTTTGCAACAAAGCCAAAATATTTGCATCTTTCTGCTTATACTGATGCATGTACGTCATCATGCAAAATAGCCGTGGCCTCAAAGAGGCCTTTTATTATATGTATATTTTTAGCACAGTAAACTGGTGAGGAGAGAACTTCTTTGCCCTAAATATTATAGAGTATGTAAAGATTATTTGTTAATGATATTTTGATTACAGAGAACTTGACAGGGCGAAAACTTCTTTTCCCTAATTTTTTTATATACAAGTGAGTAAATAATTGTGATATTTTTATTTCAGAGAACCCGGCGCTTCACCCTAAATTTTTATATATATAAAAATATAAAATGCTAATTTTAATAAAGAAACAAAGACAGACGCTTAATTTTTTACTGGTTCTTCTTTTTTTGCGGAAGCTAGAAATATGAGAATTAAGTTTTAAACACAACTTTGTTTTTACATTCATGTGTTACTGCTGCCATTGTTGACCACGGTCAACCATGATTTTTTTTACCACGGTCAACCATGATTGATCTCCTTGCTTTTCACAGTCAGTTTGACTATGGTCAGCCTTTTGCCTTTTAACCTTCATCGTCAACCATGGTTAAACCATGGTCAAACCAACGTTTAACATGGTTAGCTATGGTTGCCACCTATGAAACACAATGTTCATGGTTGACCATGGTCAAACCGTGGTCATAGTGGTTCTGAGGGAGCCCCACTATTTCGAACTGTCAGGAGAAACAAAAATTATTTCGAAATAGCCGATAGTATGTAATTGAAGGGCAAATGCAAGAGATATGGTTTTGAGTTTGAGATACAGGAGAAAGAAAAATCCGTGTTCGAATAAGCGGGATCCAACCGTAGTACAGTGTAAGTTTATAAGTAAGTTGGTTGTCACGTGACTGTCGCTACATCTGTGCGCGAAGAAAAATAAGATAGTAGAGTCTTAGACCGGAGGTAGGTCTTCAATATTGGACATCCATGTTATTGTTTATTGACATTAACAGCTGTCAGAGCACGGTATCTAGTGACCAGTATCACATGTCTGGTCACAGGGCTCAGGTCTAGAGCTCATTGATGTTATGCGTATGTTTTTTTTTTAAGTAGACCACTGACTAGCTACTGGTTTTTAGCGAGAATTCTGATTTCAGTTTTGTGTTTTTTGTTTTTTTCGGTGAAGTTTTCTGTTTATATTGTTTGTCCTTCAGTTTTTGACCTTCGGTGATGTCAAACTACGCAAAACAAGTGAAAAACATTTTTACACAAGAAAAATTGATACTTCGATAAACGTTTAAAGTGCCTATAACGCTTCGCCAGTTACAATTAATTTTGAAAATTTAAGTCTTTCTAAAACGTTTCGTAACCAACTCAGCCCAGTGGGAGAAGGAGGGAGTTCACGAAAAGGCAAAATTTTGGGGCAAGTTAACCCACGTTGCATTGTTGGCCTCTCTACTGACATATTCCTTGCACAATCATCTCTTGAAAAGTCCCTGATATATTGCGTATGCAATTTCTGCAATCTTACGTTGCGCTTACTGGTTATTATTGTACATTGAATGTCTCTTTTCTGATTGACCAGTAGCATAAAGTGAATTTTAAAATCAGCGGCTGTCACATCTAGCTCTATACAATAATCATGTCAATTGCCTGCTTTGTGTTGCTTGCTGTCTGTGAAGAAGCAAAAACCTGACTTTTTTCATTCAATGTATAATAAAACAATTATTAGATTCGGTTTTTGTGATATACTGAATAATTAAGGTCTTGGTAAGATTTATCAGCCTCAGGCTAAACAATGCATTTAGAAGCTCTGCTTTTAGGCTTTGCTAAATCTATACATAACATGTCCTTTTTAAGGTGATTTCGGGAAATACGGACGCTTCTTCTCTGGTAGAACACAAGTTCAAAGAGCCGTTTATTACCAGTACTGTTCGGATTCAGCCCATATCTGCTCCAAACGATCCTATCTGTTTAAGGATGGAGTTATACGGTTGTGATCCTAATCCAGGTAATTTTTTTTTTTCACTTTAAATAACAACATCAGCATGTAAACAGTTAGTCGAATTCAGACTGAGAGAGAGAATCTGGCTAGGACCTGTTTCAGGAGCATCACTTTCATAATATTTAGTTGGCTAGCCCATTGAACACTGACCGTCACCTATCATTCAGGTGAAACAATGTCTTCATCGTGTAACAGTATTACTACTTACACAATTTTCCTGTCCGTTTTTTTTTTTTCAGATTGTATCCTAGTTGGTTCAATGTTCTGGGGATTGTGGAGGCATAATAAAGACGCCTTTAACTACTACAAAGCTCACATCACAAAGCTGACTGCTACGCGCCTTGACTTAGTGTTTAAAATAGGTAGTCAGTACACACGCACTTACCCGAGAACTGAGTCTGTTCTTATTTTAGATACAATTCCAAAACTAAAGGATATCTCGATTAATTCGTCAGTAATAGCCAAGAGCAATATACCAGAGAGGTACAGGTCTGGCACTGTCACGCATTTTCCGAGTGAGACTTCCGTGTTCGTGAAATTTGATGACGGTAAAACTAAGTTGGTTTTATTTGAAGATCTTCGCTTAGTAAAACGTCCACGCTTTTGTGTTAATGACATCTAGAGAAATCGGGCTTAAGATCAAAAGTCAGGAGAACTAAAGTACTTGTTTTTTTTTTTTTCATTCTGGTTTCACAGAATAACGCTTGTAGTTTAAAATACCTTTGCTTTTATCAGTCGGGAAATATTCAAGGTGTCTGACAGCAGTTTTCCGCACTTTACACTTCTCCCTTAAGAGATCAATATAACCGTTGTTTTCAAAGTAACGCTGCAATTGTAGCATTAATAAAATACCTGTGCTTACAACCATGAAAGAGTTTGGTGGGCACAGTCTTTGCAGTTCAACAGGCTGAATTGCAGTTAGCAGGCTACGATTCAGCTATTCAACAACAAATGTGGGAGCACATTCAGGAACCCTCCTAAATTATAACTTATATTGGCTCTACACAACTTCCCAACCATGGCATTTTCCATGGCATTCTTTTTAAGAAAAAAATGGGTTAAATTGCTAATTACTCGGTTTTGAGTCATAAGTACTTTAACTAATTTTAGATTCATTTAACGGGATTGTGCTAATGACTTGGCAAACGTTCGAGTTACGAGACGACGAGAACACGGGTGTTCACCAATGAATGACCAGTTTGTGGTATCAGCAGGAAGAGATTAGTAGCATTGCTATATCATGAGAGGTTTCTTAAAAATGCTTTAAACCAATATGAGCCTTCTAAAACATTTCAGCAACGAAATTTAAAAGACCCAGCGAAAAAACTATTTGCATTACTATATCGCGGTGGGGTCATCGTTTACTTTTATAAAAGCAGTTTACAACTATGTAAATTAACGGAATTAACTAAAGTTATGAAAAAAAAGCAAGAAAACTTTTCATTGTTTATTTTCAAAGTATTGGTCTGTAATATCATATTATCCTCCGCTTAGAGCGCACGCCTTGCAGGAAGACGTCTTCTAGAAGCGAAAAACGCTGACACTGACGCGCATGGTCATGTTCGTGACTGTCGCGGTGCGATTAAATTTCTTCCCTTTGCATGTGCTAAGTTGTTACTATATTGTTCGAAAAAAGAAGCAAATTTTCTGACGGGCTTAACATAATGTTATATCAAATGAGGATTTAACAATAATAATCATAGTAATCAACTTTGCTTATGGGAGAGTGACACAAAACAGTAGATATACTGAAAAGCCAGTGGCCCCAGTCCACATCTTCCAATCGGCAATTCAGTTTCTCTATTTAGCTTTATGTAAATTCAACCGGTGATGAGACAATTGAATTTCATTGTTCACCTATTAGTACAATTCCAGGCAAATTGATAAGCTTTCAGTTAATCAGAAAAGAATATTTACAGTGTTAGTATTCAAATGATTATAGTCTACCGTATTCCAAGGGGGAGAAATAAAATCGATCACATTTTTAAACTCATCAAACTGTCAGCTCCCGTACCGGGAGTTCAAGTTACTGAGTCCTCTTCTAAATTAGCAGTGTTCACGAGCTCGCTTAATTTTTTTAAAGTCGTCAATATTCCAAAACAAATTTGAAAAATTATAAAAGTTTAAGGGAGGATTCGAATGATGCTGAAAATCATATTCCTTATTCCAGTCAAACCTGCTTAACCCTTAACAGCTGCCATCATTAAAACTAAGAAATGAATGTGTTGAAACGAGCCTAAGCTAACGAACCTAATGAAATGATCTAATTCAGTCTCTAAGTGTCATGGCTATTTCTGAAGTTGGCAACACTATGCCTTATCATGATAAATTATTCACGTCACATTCTTTCAGATGGCATAGCTAAGTCGTGATCGACGTTTCATAACTTATAACTGTACCAGCTGTCCCGCTTAGCCTACAACCACAATGTATAGAGAAACCAACATCACTTTTCCAAATAGATTCCATGTTGCTGTGCGTCTGTTCTGTTCTGTAATAGATTACAGATGACATCAAAATGTGGTAAGAACAAAACCGTGGCACACAAAGCGATAGCCGAGTGTGTCATTGATGTGACACTCGGGGGGCTTGACTACGTCTCGGGTTTGCATAACTGTCTCGAATTCTCCCAACCCTCGTGTTTAGATGAGGTAATGTAAACACTGAAAAAGTGCTCTATCGCTTTTATAAAATAATTCTCAAGAATACGCGCGAATCTAAAACGTCAAAACCGTGTTTATATACTCTCATCTAAAAACGCCTATCGATCAATGAGATCGCGCGCACACACAATATGGGTACTGGTTCTGTGACTGCTTTTTTCACCTGATTTATAATAGATATTATTTCTGTGACACATGCTGCCCAGAAGCATTCCAACCTGCTTCTCAGCTTGGAATTCTTCTGGGTAGCATGTATCACAGAAATAATATCTATTATA
>Ga0126337_10000925_pt1 | contig 16612 bp, 12 predicted proteins | sample DipCmetagenome_FD_92527 | JGI IMG/M metagenome (GOLD analysis project Ga0126337, IMG submission 92527) | Coral microbial communities from La Bocana,Puerto Morelos, Mexico - Diploria C A metagenome | ecosystem: Host-associated > Invertebrates > Cnidaria > Coral | place: La Bocana,Puerto Morelos... | reverse complement strand
TCAGCAATTATCATACCCACATGACGTACCAAACTGTCTCAGCTGTAAAGAGAAACAAAGAAATGTGACTTGGATAATGTTTTGAAAGACAACTTAAGCTCGTTCTTTAGCTTAGTCATCTCAATGGACCAAGAGACTACGACTAAGAGGCCATGATCATGGTCTATTGCTATGACAACCAAATCAAACACGCATGGACACTACAAGAGATCTTACCCGCAAACCAATGGGCATGTAGTGTTCATGTACGTCGTTATAAAAACGATTATGACAGGAAGTTTTGCTTCATTGCTTTGGCAAATAGTTGGATGACGAAACTCACTGATATTGTTTTAAAATAACTTAAAACACTACAACAGCACAACTAAGGTGGAAAGGAAGTAAGGGAGTGGGTGTTTCGCAATATTCTGTGAATGAGAAAGATGAAATAAATTATCATCATGAGCGTGGAACAAAGAAAAACAACTGAATGGAAGTCACTGTGATTTTCTTTTTGATTTTTTTTGTGGTTCCCAAGTTCGTTAAGGTGGGAGCGTGTAAAGTATTGTCACTCAAAAGTCTGATCAATCCTCCTAAGCACTCTGAGTTCTATACAAAAGTGAGCTCTCGCCGGCACAGAGAAAAGCACGAGCGCGAACGTTAAAATGAATGGAAATGATTCATAATTTATTTCCCATCATCAACCTTAAGCCCAGGCCAAACGATCGAAACATTTCAACTCAACATATCGCAACATGTTGGACGCAACATGTTGCGCACGTTTGGGCACCCTGTAGCGACGCGCTGTGATATGTTGGGTGTTGCACATCGATTTGCCAATGACCTTGCTCTCCATCAGTTCTCATAGCTCAGTGGATAGAGCGCCTGCCGTGTGTTCGGGAGGTCATGGGTTCGATTCCTATCGTTGACTCAGATATTTCTTTGTCACGCTTGTGTCATGTTGATTAATTCATCTTTCATATTTCATTACCGAACTCAAAATTCACCATCTTCATTCACTTATCACTGCTTTTGTGTGCATAACTGTGATAATCAATCATGTCTTCATATATTTCTCCGCAGTTCAAATATATGATCTTTTGTATATTCATTTGCATATGATAAACAACTTAACTTTCGGGAAAATCTCAAACCTCGGCCTACGAGGTTTGAGATTTTTCCGGAATGACCTCACTCTTGGTTATTAAGTAGTTATATTGCTTGGAAAGATTGCGATCGTTTGCCAGAGCTCTACGCCATAAAAATTGACCGCCAGAACCCTCGCCAACCTTGTATCTCAATAGTAATGAACGATTCTCAATGCACATCATAAATTTATTTTTCGGCTCTCACCTGCAAGTGAATTCGATGGTAGGTGAGTTGCTAGAGGGATTGGAGGGTCCTGCATCCCAGTTTTTGTTTCCAGTATTACATCGGTTTACACCTCGTTGCCGGTTTTGTCGTGGAGAAGTGTACACATTATCGATGTCGAAACCGCCGCTACTTGGTAGCGGAATGCAGAACCAGTTTTCCGAACCAGCAGCATGGCGCTTGGATCGAGCAGCCGGACAATTGGCGCCACTGTTATCAAGATCGTTCTGTTTTTGCAAGTGATGTGTCTGAAAGTCACAACTCCCAGTTAAGTGAGTAACCAAGACGTATGTCCATTCTGGGACCTGGCTACGTGTATCCTGGTGATATACATTTCCTGGACATCGAATATCAAGGCAAGCCACAAAAGTATTATCACTATCCGTGGCTGGGTTGGCCATTGCAACGGAATCACCAAATTTGTTCGCATTATCCCTTGTGTTTGCCCTGTAGCTGGAAGCTAGAAAAGTAGATCCCCTGGGGCCTGTTGTTACTATTTTGATGAAGCAATTCGTATTCCCAGGATACCAGTTGAGTGGGTCTCGAAAAGCTGGCCTGGTAGGACGGTTGCTAGTCAAGTCAAGACCCGTCGATGTCGGAGATGTAAATTGAAATTGTCGGTGTCCAGGAATCAAGTCACTGGCACGACAATTTTGAACGTCGTTATCTGAATGAGGATACACTGGCCCATTATTGTCTGTTCGTGTTTCAAAACTGAACGATTGCACTGAAGCCAATGAACCAACACTTTGTAGCCCAGTTTGAATAATGCTGGCAGATACGGAGGGAGGGAAAGCATCCGGGCTTGATGGAACAAGGAATCGTGCATTGCTGCTCTCCCCTTGCATGAAGCACTCTCTATCGATCCACACAGATATACAGGTAACGCTGCTGGCATCAACAGCCCCTTCCAAATAGCCAGCATATTGCTCCCCGCTCGCATTAGGCTCCTTACATAGGATTCTAACTGTAGAGCCCGGTGGAGCGGCCACTCGAACTGCACTGAAGTTTTCTCTCACGTCGATATTCATTGTTCCTTGCCTCTGTATAACCGGTGTGATTTCAGCCAACAGAAAGCGAGTAGGGCTTCGTCTGCTTCTGTTGGTTTCTTTTGTGTCCAGCCACAAATCTCCAGCCTCCATCCATCTTCCTGTGTTTTCGTCCAGCCACCACAGTTTTGTTGTGGTGTTCCCATTGTTGTCAACTGAAATGTTGAGCTTTTCAGGATCTAGAAACATTTTGATGGATTTCGAAGTGGACAACTTGTTTCCACTGTCATCTTCAAAGTCAAGACTTAGCATTCCGTAACTCACTAATATCTGTTCTTCTCCATCCTCGTCGATAGTGGAAAAGTCCGCCGGCGCTGTCATAACATCTGTCGCGTTACGCGGATCCGTTACGCTCAATCTAAGGTTTGCCTTACCAGAATAGATAGTCCCGTCCTCTTTTAGTAACGCGTCCTCGGGTATTTCAATTTCTGCAAAATCCGAGCCATCCCCGCTATCACCAAAGGGAACTTTAAATGGCTCAGACGAGTTAAACGGCTTTGGTGCTGGTTTTACTCTCAAAACTATTTTCGAAAACAAAGCTTGTCCTTGTACAATGCGAAATACTTTCGTCAAATCGGCATATTCTTCGTCATATGTATCCTTAAAAACTACAGATAACCGTTGTTTATCATCAGGAACTTCAATCTTGAAGGCTCCCTTGTCGTCTGCGTTGTAATAATAATCTCCGATCTTAATTTCGCAGTATGTAATCGGTTTTTCAACTTCCCCCTTTATGCCGACGACTACCCCAGTGATGTATGATTTGGGCGTTTCGCATTCTTGGCAACCACAACGAGATACTTTAGAGATGTTAAATGTTGCAGCACCGCCGCAACTTATGGTGACGTCTTCTACCTCCTCTACCACACAACAAAACGTTTCATCGTGACACGCTGTGTTTGAAAGGGCGGAGTCATTTCGCAGGCACGGTTTTGGTAGACATTGCCCTACGTCAACTGTGCTATTTGATGTGCCATGCACTACACAGCCCGTCGGGAGTGTGGCGTTTTTGGTGATTGGAGTCGGGTTACACGAGATCTCCTTGCTTGTATCTGTATAATTCAAAGAAGAATAAAGTCGGTCAGTCACCAAACTGGATTGTGATACATATTAGCAGTTTTGCTTAAACTCGAATTTCTTTCCTCTAAACCACCATAATGACAGTGTCTTGATACTCACCGAGTTTTTTCTTCCTTCTAGCTATAAAAAGAAATGGTTGTTTACACGATACAAGAGGTAGTATATGACGTGCCCGAAGCGTGAATCTAAATGGCTTAGACTTGTACCACCTGAATTAGCCGCGCTGAATATCGGTTTTGCGCTATAAAAGGTACTTTGTACGTTTTTACATCACAGCCAACTCGGAATAATTTTTATCAAAAATTAGTTTGTCTTGATGTATCATAGGGGAAGTGCGACATGCATATGACATTTTAGAAAAACGGCTAGGAATCCAGGACAGTAAAGATAGTCAATTGCTTCGAAAGTAAGGTAATAATGGTTGATATCATTGGATCAATGGTGAACAATTGAAATTATGGCAAGTTTATGATCATTACTTCGGCATCCGTGTGTTTTGACAGGCTACACTATTGCTATAATGACTTGCCCTGTTGCAAACTCTCAGTCTGTGTAGACAATCGAAATGCGGGCGAGCGACGAGCGGGGTCTGATCTGGTATCCCGCTCGTCGCTCGCCGGCGTTTTCCTGCGATCGTCCCCACAGTCGAGAACCTAGAAGAGGCTATGATAACCTGTCGATGTTAAGAAGATAACGGGTTGACCTAACTTGTTCAACACTGATTTGACATTCGTTTGATGCCACAATTTTATCATCATGATAGCAATGCCCCAACTATTAATTTAAGTAAAGTTTTACTTACCGAACACTTGTAAATTAGCGACATCGGAAAATTCTGATCCATAGTCATTCACCACTCTACATCGATATCCTCCCATAAGACCGCTCACATCAGAAATTTCTAGCGTCTTATTGTAATGGTAAACATCTTTGTCGATGATGTTGTTGTCTTTAAACCTGAAGATTCACAAACATACTTAGGTTCGCAATCAATCAATCTGGAGACCTGGACAAAGGGAATGTATTTCATTCGCTGACAACGAATAAGTGTTACCATTAACCTATTTCAGTCAGAACGTATCGAGATGAGGGTTAACGGTGATTTAGATTTGCATCTAACAAATTACAAAAAAGCAGCCTCGTTCTGAATTAAAGCGTTTTATATTTCATGAAAAAGACAATACGTATGGCAATTCCTTTGAAGTACAGGTTTGTAGCCTTGGAATCGTGCCCTAAAGCTTCCAAAGGATTCCTCTGTCGTCCGCTCATTCAGTTAACAGCAAGAGACCAGGTTAACAGATATCAACAACTACCGTCACCTTGTAAACGAATTGTTAGAGACCAGTACCAGGACCAGTTTTGGCCGCGCGATACTGAGCATGCGCACTAGGTCTGTCACGGTAACACAACCTGAAAAACTCGTCCTCCCCAAGTGGTCGACGACGAGTTTTTTAGGAAAGTTTCATTTATTGTTGACAATGCTTTTATCTTTCAAAAGACATATATTTAGTCGTATAAACTGTAGAAAAGTGGAAAGACGGATCGAAACTTACTGGAACTTACAAATGACTTTTGACCGACAAACCTAACACAAATCTTATCACCTATACCATCATGGCTAAACTGACCATGCAGTCAATTTTATAACACAATCGACAGACAAATATCTTTCACTTGACTCTGAAGGTGACTTCCGCTCAAATTGTCAAGAGTCAGACGATAACACAAGATAACTGTAATTACCAATACTGCTTTTAAGACATATCTTGTTAACAAAAGCTCAACTCCGCCTTACCACTCGAATTCCGGGGTAGGGATTCCTTCTCCATCACAGCAAAAAGTTACACCATGGCCAGAGATTCTCATTTTGCTGCGAGGGTGGACGGTTATGGATGGTGGCACTGTAACAAAAGATGGTAATGACATTATTTCTAAAACATTCCTGGGCATCAGACATGTGATTACTTTCCATAATTTTGATTCTCCTTTCTTACTTATTTTTTTGTTTAAATACATTTTATTTCAACAACACGGACATTACAAAGTAACATTATTTTCAATAGTGACGATATTACACACTGTACATAACTTGCTTATCAGTTACACAACCTAACATACTAACAAACAATGCAATTCTTGGTGTCATATAATGTGTATATTGTAAATACCAAGTAAAAAATTGCGCTATACTACTGGGGATAAAAAAAAATCCACCGAGGAATGGGACACATGTATGGGAAGCAAGCAAAAGCTGAAATAATTTGAAAATTGTCACATGAAGAGCCTTTTTCTGCATTCTGCATATCCAAATAAAATATCTGGCCATACGAACAAGGCAGGAGGCCTTCTTGTTGAAACAATATCATTTCTGGTGTGAATTCAGTTACTTTAATTTCATGATTGCTTTCATCCACTGTTTAAATCCTTGTCAAAACAGCAAGTTAACTCTGCAGTACCAGAAATAATGGATTTAGTTTTCCTCTTCAGTTTAGCATAAAATACACAAATCGGTTTGTTTTATTCTATTTTCTTAAGAAAGGAGTTCGTAGCAAAAGTTTAAACTGAAAAACCATTAGCTTGGTTAATTTATGCATTTAAATGGGGATAAAAAGACCGCCTTCCCGAGCAAGCCATTGGGGAAGCGGTCAATTAAGGTGCTTATGTCATAAGTTCACGTCACTTTTCTGGTATTTCCCAATTCAAAGAGCTTCTGCTTTTTTATTGTTAAAGTTCAACTAACCTCCAATTTTTTTCCTTTAATGAAATCTAGTAGTTTTTCTAATTATTTAAGCGAAAAAAATTATCTCGATTGATAAAATGCCCGCTTTTCCACAGGCGTTCAAAGTAATTCCAGAGTCTCATGACCGAGCATAGTGAGATCTGGGTCGGGCTCTTTGTGACGTCATCGAAGCACATGGCTCAAAACACTCAAGAGACGTTTGACTGGGTTTCGAGCGTTGAGAAAATATATTTAGGGTATTTGTGCTTATTATTTTATCAAAAATGGACAAGACTCTAAAATGAAAGAACTGTATTAGCTAGTAATACAATTTGGAGTGTATATGTATACTTTTTCGATTTCGAAGTGCAGGTCGCCAGTAGATACCGTCACACTGCAAGCAACGATCGATAATTTGCTGGCCGGTTTGGCTAATCTACATGCAACACTTCTTTTACGCTAACCGAACCCTTTATAGTTTATAACTACAAGAGTATATTTTTTCGTTAATCATTCAAGAACGCGCATAAATTAATTCGTCTTTCGCTTCGTTATTGCCGACCGGCCGTATGTGTATGTGTCTACGAACATAAACATTACAAGTCACAGAAACTTGCATTTTGCGTTCTAATAATCAACAATCCTCCGACGAGATCTTGACTCAATGTTTAATATGAACAGTTTACTGTCCTTTTATGGCTCACCGGCTTCTTGGTGTAGAAGACACAATACACGTCACAATAGAACGCCGCCTCACAAACCTATTGTTTTTATTGTTTTCCTTGTTCTTTTGTCCTTTTGTTTTCTATTGTTTTACATCAATTGTGTCTTCTACACCAAGTAAGAGCCCCTTTTGTTTTATAAAAAATAATTTTTTGTGTTCGTTAATAAACTGACTGTTGCGTTCTGTTCCAAAAAACCAGCTCATTGTTCTTTAGCTTCCTTTTTCAGCGCTACAATCTCCGTCGGGTCGAATCTAAATGATTTGTATTACTTTCCTCATATACTCATCATTTAACGATAAGAGGCCACCACGCCTCCGAAAAGACAGTGACTTACCGCTATACATTACCACTTTATTCTGCTTTATTCGTCTTAAGTTTGTAACCGAGATATATTTCGTTGCTCAAAGAACATAGCAATTGTGTATGCAGAACAGCCTTTGAGAAACTCAAGCACCAATTGTGAGTTTGCTGCATGAGGTTAAATTCGCTGGTCTGGGTGGAGAGAGGCGCTGTGAGAGTCAACAGTCTTTCCCAAGAACAAAGAAAAATGTCTTCGGCAAGGGCTCGAACCCAGACCGCCCGATCCGTAGTAGGGCGCACTAACCAAGAGGCCACCACGCCTCCGAAAAGACAGTGACTTGCGGCCACACATTACCACTTTTCTTGGGTACCTTCCCTTATTAAGCAATAATTGGACAGAGCATTTACTAGTAAATTAATCCCTTTCCACTAAGTACCTGCATTCTCTAGCGTAGCTTTGACATTTGCAGTTTTTGATGTCAATATGGTGGCTTTAACCTTCAAAGGAACAAAACCTTTCCTTGCTATGAGCAACTCTTGATTCGCATCTGCACAGACATTAAAGGCTGTGAAGAAACCAGTCGCATTTGTTTGCGCCAACACATTGTAAGGTGTCTCCGCCAATGAGATTTCAGCTTCAGAAAGTGGTGCGTTTTTCTTGGTTAGAACACGACCAGTAAGCACGTGATCTTCACATGTGCAAGCATCACATTTTGCATTCAATGTTCCTTTAACACATACTTTGTTGCAATCTAAAAAATTATGACAAATGTTAACAGTCAACTATAGAACACTCGCATAGGAAAATTCAGTTTTGCTAATGAGCACAGAAACAGATTTGGTATACTAGAGCATCACAGATTATCTCCAGCGTTTGTCAGGTTCTGCCAGGAATTGACCGGTATCGATTTGAACCTCTGCTAGGCGGATAGCTGGAGAAGTGCATCTATGGATATGCGGACTGAGCAATTTAAAGAGAGTCACGATTATGATTAACTACCTGGACAGCCCCAGTCGGCACAAGTCTTGTTCTGGTAATTTTTTCCAGCACAAAAGATGGGAGCAAAAACTGCGCGTTGATTTTGAGCCACACATTTCCTTGTACGGAAATGAGTGCCGTTACCACAGGTTCTCGTACAGTCACTCCAAGAACCCCAACGGGACCATTTAGCATCTAAAATTTAAACAAAGGACGTTTAATGTTATTTTATAGCTTTTACATTTTTGTGAACTACATTCGTTAAGCTTGTTGATAATTCATTCACCTCGAGCTCCCGCTCGTAATCTACAACCTCTAGAACTTCTTGTCTTCTCCCAACATCCAACATAGTTGATTAAAACAAGGAACCATAAAACACGTTTAATGATTGCAGAGGTCATTTTTTGACAATTTCCCTTGGAAATTTTTGGAATAGGGCTCACCCAAAACAAGCAATTATACTGAGAGGCTGTGCGGCCCAAACCTTGAAACCCTTATCCTGTTTCACAACAAAATCTGTGATTTTCCATACTCTTTATTTGACCTGAGTCAACAATCGATACCACACTTCAGACCTCTCAAAATTAGTACACGACTCAGCTTACTATATGACCGCAGCTAATCAGCTTACATGTACGTAGACATTCCAGAAGGGTTGCAAATTCGCTAATGTGCTGTTGCGAAAAAAAAAGTTGCTTATAAACAAAATACACATTGTCAAGCCAGAGGAAGAAACATACTCTATTTCTGAACAAAAAGGTCAAAATCCATGCTTATTGTGGCTATTTTCTGACCAAAAAAGCTAAAAAACCCACCGCCTTTGGGTTTGCAAATACCTATCTAAAAGAGAGTTCCAGCCTATAGGTTTTGATTTTCATCAAATTGAATTCAGCACATCAACTTTTCTCTCGGTATCGCCGAATACTTTGTTTCGACCTTGTCACTGTTAGGGCGGTTTTCAATTGAGTGTAGTAAAACTTAAACCAAACCAATTAGAATACCCAGAAAATCTCAAGCCCTAGTAAAACCAAAAAAATATTTTTGCATGATTGCTTTCCACACTCAATTCATAAGCGCTCTAAAATACTCCAGCTTTCAATTACCTGAGTTTGGCGCAAGTTTGGAGATAGACGATAGAGCTAATATCGGGCTGCTAGTATCAGCATGGACACTAAAGCTCATTCCTGACAGCGATTGTCTTTCGTCGATTGAAGTGGTTTTGGTTAATGACGAGGTGGCCTTTACTGGTCTGGTGGTTGTGGACGCTGATGACCTGACTTTTATTGAAGTCTTGGCTAATAGGAGTCAAAAATAAATCATATATTCAATGGGAATTGCTACTTTTCTTTATGTTTTAAAAAGTGAAGTCACGGTTATTTTCAATTATGCCACACCAACCGCCCATGATCAGAGTCCAATGACACTAACCCCCCGGGATGCTGGTCGGAAATTTTGAAAATAATCCCTAAGAGGTACGAAGATTCTGTTTTGTGAGCGTGGCTTCATTTTTCCACCCCTTATAGGTTCAAATATTAAGACAAGACAACAATTGAAAAAGACTTTTTTTCCGGCTTTTAAAAATACTCTAAAAGGTACCGCAAAGGACTGTGGACCTTTTGAGACTGAACACACTGAGAGGTACCAAACGCTAAACCCAAAACCAAAGTAATAGCTTTGGCCATTAATCACAAAAAACACAGGTAACTCAATGAACCAATCAAAACAGTTAATCAGTTAAGAAATAGAAAACATGTACCGTGTTTCTATCGAGTTATAGAAACACGAGTGAAAGAGTGGGAGAACGAGAAATGCTGTGGGAACTACTTTCGAAAACACCTCTAAGACATGCAGTCATAGAAGCACTACAAGCTGGCTCCTGAAGTTTCCATAACAATGCATATCACGCTTCAATGCTTCCCATGAATAGACCTCAGTTTTTGAAGTCGGCCATTTTGGTTTCATGTGTTTTTCTTTTGTAAATATGTTGTTTCTGCCTATCGGCTTTTGCTCATACGTAGGTTAAAGCTGGTAGAGGTATTTATCACTGTGGTCATGAATCGGTCACAACAGCACGATCGGCGAGGTCAACGAATTGAACACCAATCTGTAACAGACCCAGTGGAACCCAACCCAGTGGATTGTTCTCCCCTACCCAGTGAAAATTTAGCCTCCCCAGTACCCAGCGAATATTTTGATTTTACCCAGCTATTTTTATGCTTCCCCAGTGACTGTGCAGTGAGAATCGAAAACTCCAGCGTATTTTTGCAAACGAATAAACCGACAAAAAAATAATAAAAATAAAACAATAGCTACAACGAAAGCTATAGAAAGTTCTACCAGCAGTTCTATTTCCGGAACGGAAAGCCTCGTCGCATTTTGATGACCATCACACTCGAAAATGGATCGAAACTGTCAAGAAAAAGCACTTCAAAGTGGGCTCCTGAATGCGACGACTGGCATTAGAACGTATCCAAATTTTAAAAAATTGTCAGGCGAGAAGTATACAAGTTAGTGTCGTTAGGCTGATGATAAAGAAAATACTGTAAAGCAATAGCGTCCAGGTTTGAAAGGGGCCGGGGGGTGTCAGTAGAGGGGGATTTTAAAAACTATGCGTACCTCTGGAAAATTCCTGGCTACGCTATAGCTTGCAACACTGTTGTTTTCTCACTTCAGTTTACTCACTATAAAGCAGCCACTTTGCGAGCGAAAAAGGAAAAGCAATACAGAACCCCGCATTTTCCACAATTGGCCATGTTTTTATCGAATAAACCAGGAGTCCCTCCAGGAATAAACCTATTACAAAAACCTAGTCAAAACTAAGCCGACCCAGTGCGAATTTGGCAAACCCAGTGATTTTTTCCCGAAAACCCGGCGAGGATAAAGATTCCACTGGGTCTGTTACAGAGGGGTGTAATTGATACAAGACACCCTGGAAGACAAAGTGAGATTGAGTTATAAGCAGATGAGGAAATTAGGCTCGTAGTTTTTTTCGTGGCTAGAGAATTTGAGACCATTTGATAGCTTCCACTCGCTTTCTCCCCTTGTGGAGTCCAAGGTAAGCTTAGGTTCTTGTTAAGTTTTGGTTTCATTGTATCGTTATTGTTTTATGTTGTATACACACATTGAAATTCTGGCTTTAGTTTTGTGACTTTTGTTGTCGCTCACAGTACTTCTCTTTTGTATTTCATGCAGTTCGACCAGAGTGAAAATTTCTTCACAGATATGCAAGTCAACCTACATGTACGATCAAGTAACTTAAATATGCTCTGAAATATTTTAGAGACGGATGGACAAATTAAGTCCAAGAGACGAAAAAGATCTTGAGATATACTGCACAATTGTGTCAAACATAAGCCGGACACATGGTGGCTGGTGATGTAGAGTTTGTTTTTGCTTCTAGAAATAAGTGATCATTTAAACAAATTGAAATCAAAACTTGAAATAATTATGGAGAAGAGAATGCTTGATAATTGTCAACATAAGTATGTTCTGTAATCAATGGAAAAATCTATTAGAAGATACATATCTGTAGTCTTTTTGAGAAATTACTGGAATGCTTGTGAGATTAGCACAATCAATTTCCACTGAATACTATATACTTTTATTTCGTCTAAACTTGATTATAACAATTATTGTTATTTTACTTGTTCACTCTACAGTTAGCCTGCGTAGCAGTCTTTTCCGTTTCCTTTCAGGCAAGCGGGAGTCGCGCGAGGGCTCGGGGACAGAGGTGACAAAAAAATTAGTGGCCCCTTGGCTCTCGCTTTCTCCCGCTAAGAGGAAACGGAAAAGACTGCTACGCAGGCTACTCTACAGTTTGTAGTGATGTTATTATTGTATTGCACCAAGCTAGGGGGCTTCTCCCTATAGTTGACTAAAGGTGTACCGGTTTTCCAGATTGGAGGTATTATAAGACTTAACAGGACAGGGATTTCAAACCTTAATTGATTATTTATCCAAGAAATGAAATCTAGTGGGGCCATAGTAGGTTTGTGAAAGGGGTTTCAAGCTTCATCTATATGAAAGGGAAGCCTTTCCTGTCGAAAACACTATGTAAAAATAGACAAGGTTTTGATTTTGGGCCAGCGCCTCCTTATATAACACTTTGTTACTTCCCTTCCCCATCCCCTCCCGGATATAGTTATATGAAAAAAACTTATAAATTGTAAATAAAAACATCCCTTTAAAAAAAAAAAAAATGAAACAAACAGCGATAATAAACATTATGAAAAATCGCATTTCACTAACTTGACGTTTCGTATGCTATGCAACATACATTTTCAAAAGTATGACCGTTACAAAATTTTAACAACTATTTATATATCGAAAAGGGTTTGGAACCTAGACTGAGACAACTGATCTTCAGCCAGCCCCTCACTGCCAACGTTGGCATTTAATGAAGGTTGTAGGTCTTGAATAAACAAAGTCTCCTTAATTAATATGCAATGGAGGTCAGTTTTGCCAGACGCTAGAATTTCAAAATGATCCCATTTGATGTTATGGCCCTTGGTATTGATATGATCAGCAATAGCTGATAGATGATCGCATTTAGTGAGGGCCTTAAAATGTTCAGTTTTTTCATTCGTCGTCTTGTTTTTCCTATGTAAACATTATTATAGCCCCAGCAACCAGCTTTCATGCCTTTGTAGATGACTTTAGATCGCTGAGATTTGATGCGGCGTGTGTTCTGAAACATGATCTTGAGATTGACAAAAGAATAGAAGTTGGATACACAGGATTTTAGACGTTTGGTGATTTGGATGTTGGGTTGACCTAAGTAGGGTAACGTGATTATGACATCTTTTTTTCGGGACTGTCGCAACAGGGGCGTCTGGCTTGTTTTTATCAGTCTGTCTGTTGTATGTGATAATGCCTTGAGGGTAACTATTTTGCAGCAAGAGCTTCCTGAGATCTTGAATAGCGAAATGTAAAAATGAGGCAGAGGAACAGATTCGAAACAACGATAGTTGAGTGTGCAGATGGGATTAACTTTGTATTTGCGAGGTGTAAATGAATCCCACTTGGTGTAGAGGCCGGTGAATGTCTTTTTTCGGTAGACAGAGGTCACTTCGGGTTCAGATTGAAAACAAAACTGTCTGAAATGATTATTATAATATTGAAGGAAATGCTTTTGTAGATAAAGCTTAAAGTAAACAAGATTTTGCCAATATCCTGGTACCTTTTAAGTGAAATTGGGCAATATATTCTTGTCAGTCTGAGCAGTTAGAAAGTTAATTTTCCGGCTAAAAAAACTTTTAAAATTGTGTATTATATTTTTTGGCATACTTGTGTACAGCTGTTTCATAATGTTGATTGAACAAGGACCATAACCAGTTTACCTTGACCGAATATGTACTCCCGACTCACTAATACTAAAACTATACATATATTATAACACCAGTGACTAAGGTGTCAATTTTGGACTAACTGGTGAATATATCAACTCTGATTTATGATTTCATTGTGCAACCGACTGTTTTTATTCTTTACACTATCTATTGTGCGAGTGAATAAAATAACTGTTCCAGGTCCAATAAAAATTAATGATTCATTTTAAAATTGTTAAGCAGACTGTGCAAACAACCTGTTATTCGATTTTTGAATTTCTTTTCAATTTCGAGGAGTCTGGGTTCGAGCCCTAGCTTGGAACATTGTATTGTGACACTTTACTGACTTTGCACATTGTATTGTGACATGTTATTCTCACAGAGCCTCTCTTCACTCAGGTGGATTTAATATTGGGGGTAATCCTGCCATGGACTAACATCCTATCCCGCAGGGGGTAGTAGAAATATTCCTAGTCACATCATGCCACAGAAACTGGGATAACGGAGTGCCGGCCTGATGGGCCACTTGGCTCATTTGCAGCCTTAACTTCCACTTCCGAGTTGTTGTTTGCCTCTTTTTCAGATCAAGTGCTCATACAAAACGTTTCACGTGAAAATGACTTGGTTTTCATGAGAATGAATGAACAGGTGACATACATTTAGTTTTTCACAGACTCTTGCTACAGAGGCAAAAGTCAACTAGGAATTGGCCTATTCATCCATGAGCTGCCACAGGAGGCCTTTGATTAAACAGGCCGATGTCTCTAACATGTTTTCAACTGCATCAGTTTTCGCGTGGCAAATGTCAAGATCAATGCGCGCGTGTCGCGCTAACTTTTTCAGCAAACTGAAGTAGATAAACATTAATGCCAAGTGTGTTTTTTTTTTAACAAAAACTGAGAGATACTTTAAAAATCACCCGGTTTTAACTTGGCGATCTTGAAGATCTCAGCATCAGTGGAAGATGCCGTGATTAGGTCGCATTGAAATCTTAAACGTGATATAATAGGTTCGTCTCTACTATTCAGGCTCAGCTTCGCTTCGCCTTCAGAGTATGAGTTCTGCTCTCTGTCATAACAAAAAATATTCAAGATGAACAGGTAGTAATAATTAAACAAGTGTGAAAACAGTTGTAGTCCGAACTGTTATCGACCCCTAAAAAGCTATTGAATTGTCAAACTGATGATACTGAGCATCGAAGAGTACGAAATTTAATACATCATCACTAATTGCGGCTAATATTAACATTTTCTAAAAATAATAGATCATCGTCTCTTTAAGGCCATTCATTAGTGATACCCGGGGGAACTTCCATATAAAACTGGACGGGAGCGCTTGTTGTATCTGCTAGGAATTGAAAAGTGGTTTTGTTACCTGTTTCAGCCTCAAAAGGTCTAAAGTGGAAGCTTTCGCGTTACCTTTTAGGAATTTGAGCTGAAAAAAATATGGCAGGAGATATTTGACAATCAACGAATTTTGAATTTTTTCTCGTTTTGTGTTTATCGCCGGCTATTAAAGACAAAGTATAATCTGTCCGTTAGGGGCTCCGCTTTTTAAAATCTTCAACGATCCACACCGTCCTTTTTTTATAGGGTGACGCTCCCCCCGGGGCAGTTACCACATTGCCTTAAATTATCTTGGACGATTTCCAAAGTCTTAGATATGAGCTATTGTTTGTTTTTTTTGTTACACGACTCTTTGATTAACCCTACTACATGTTTGTGTCACCCGTCTACAGATTTGGTGGCTGAGTTGCACGCAAGTTATAAAGAACTTTAAATAGGTCGCGTTTTGCTTTTTGTCGTTCACTTTGAACTGTATGAAACGCTTAAAAATGTCATGATTATGTCACTTTTACTAAAACTTGAATAAGGCGTCCCTGTACTGATAGGACAGCCATTGACTGATGTGGAATGAAATGATGGGCCTCTAAAATAATCATCACAATTTGAATAATGCAGATTTGGGAATTCTGTTACAACAACTGAGCAATATCGGCTTGTGTTTTCTTTCTTCCTTTCAACTGCTTGTTCAAGAAGTATTACATGTTGAATAGTACATGGAGCAGGCAAAGACGACGGGTATCAAAAACTCAATTATTGTCTGCAGACACTATCACGGGAAGTTTGCTGTTGTGTCATACTGACACAAAATGCGTATAGCCGCACATAGAAACGAAGACGATACAAGTGTAATTATTTTATCGCGATTCCATGACAGAATTTTGATGTTCAGTTAACTGGACTTTTATATATACCAAATCATCAGCGATTTCACCCCTTTGACACGGAGCACTCAGATTGTATATTCAGTACCGTACTGTCAGTGTTTCTCCATTAAACGCCGCTGCATCTGAGCCGTTCAAACGTGCCTTCGTTGATCCAGCGTCTATTTGACTTTTGCAGTTTATTCGAGGCTGGAGTTTATCAGAGATTTTAAACATTGTTCTGAGAGCTATATTCCTTAAAATTATATACGTAAAGTATATTAATGACTGCCTAGGCCTATTCGCAAACTTTCGTACTCGTAAACCGAGACGTACTCGGCGTTTCTTAAGTCGCACCCGGCGTTTAATCAAGAAAATACGGTCTATTTAGTCAGCAAGACGCGGAAATATTTATACTCGATCAAGCTACATGTGTTTCACTTCCCCTTCTCACCTTATTTCGTAGAGTAAACAAACGAACAGTACTTACGCAACGGATTCTATGAAATACTTACCGCTCGACGAAGATGAGAGAGGCCTTGCTTCTGGCTCTCCAGTACCTTTGTCTTTCGAGCCCTTTTCAGCTACACGATAACGGGACAAAGAGTGGAGTTAAAACAAGTAAATGCATGTATTATAGGAGGCAGAATTCAGTGCTGGGAGGAAGCCTGATCGAGTATATAGATATTGTGATGACAGAGCAGGGTAGAAAATTGGCGCATCAAATTCAGGTTTTCAGTCTTTTCGGGTTACAAATGCTACTAAGGCGGAAAAACGTCTAGTAAATTTATTTAAGGTCGCTTCGATAGTTTGAGATTTGTTAGTTCACCCAAAGCCACAACTGTTGTACTAACTGAAGAGGATTGATGTAGGAAGC
>Ga0126337_10000921_pt1 | contig 16624 bp, 12 predicted proteins | sample DipCmetagenome_FD_92527 | JGI IMG/M metagenome (GOLD analysis project Ga0126337, IMG submission 92527) | Coral microbial communities from La Bocana,Puerto Morelos, Mexico - Diploria C A metagenome | ecosystem: Host-associated > Invertebrates > Cnidaria > Coral | place: La Bocana,Puerto Morelos... | reverse complement strand
GTCGAGTATCAATGCCGAGTGGATCGCCACCCCTCCCCCCTAACTCAATCACCCCCACTACCCTAACTTAATCCAAGATCCTTTCTTTCATTTCTCGTCCTAGTGTTTGCTCAAAAGCATTCCACAGGTGCCAAAGTTAAACTGAAAAATCTTAAATTTCAAGTCAGAAAAGATTGAAAAACGAGGTACAGCACTGCTCAGGAGATTTCACTGCAACGGCCAAAAGATAGAGAGTTTCTCCCATAGACTTACTTGGAACAAGATATTCATCAACGTAGAGAAACGAAACCTGATATTGAAATGCTGAAATGCCAACTTTTTCATTCTGTTTAACAGATGTCTCCTCACCTCATTTGCCTGAAGCAATCGCTGAAGTTCGTCTTTGATATAGGACCGACATTGCTAAAGAACGGGAGAACAACGAAACCGAACATATAAGGGCCTTAATAAAGGAGCTAAAAGAAATGTTTATGTGGAAACAATTTTTTTCTGATTATCTGTGGTTAACTTACCTGTTCTTTACTTCTAGATCTCCAGTAAAACCACCTCTCCGTCGCCCCAGGTCCAAGCAAATCGTACATTTTCATGGAGGCTGAAATAGTGAAAAACACGCGATAGAATATTTTTTCTAAGATTATCGACGTCACGATAGAAAAAAGCAGTGAAGAAATTACAATATAAAGATCTCAAAAATCCAAAAGCAAAGCTAACACAACTATTTTTAACAACTCTATGTCAGAACAATAACAAAGCACGAATTTTTGTCTGTTGCCGGAATACCTTTGCCTAATTCATCCTGTAAGGTGCTCTCCATGAATTTTACTGCTGAGTCCCACTGCTGTTTTTCGCTGACGGACCAGTCTTCAAGTGCAGTTAGTTGAATCACTCTCTGAGAAGTAGAAAACAGTGCAGTAACATATTACACTGAAACACGGGCAGCCGTAAAGTTTCCAGCGAACACAGTTCGGTGTTTTCGTTTCCTGCTTCTTGACAGACAAAATACTAAGTTTGTAGGAGAATCTTCGTTTACAATATTTTCCTCCTTAGAATAAGCGATACAGTTTCTGATGGAGCTACATGAAAACAATAGCTCTGACTACTGAAAGAGCACAGCACGTGTAAATGTCCCAAGGAATTTGAGCCTGATGTACTGAATTCTTTTTGTGCGACACGGGATTAAAAACTCAAAATTCTACAAAGAATGTATGATTGCCAGCTACACATTTTGCGGATTTTGAAATCCAGTTTCCCCTCGAATATTACACTCAAAGAGCCAACATTTCACCAAGTACTAAATTTCACAAGCTCTCTAAATCTTTGCAGTCAATTCGTATGTAGCGTGATGAGTTCTCTGTGCAAAGTCGTTTGTTAACGAGGAAAGATATAAACAATGACGTCAGCAAAGATTTGCCAATAGGCTGGACGCGTAAACGTTATGGTGTCACGTGACGATAACTTGTGCGGCTTCATTCTGAGGTTTGTTCAAGGCTGACTTTATGTCAAAGCACACTTCGTCCTTACCAGGCTGTCGATAGCTTTTGACTGCCATACGTGACTTCTTTTACACTCGTCAGACAGCTCGGATTTGAGTTCTTCAAACAGATGACTATGTCCATCTTTATCGTTTTTCTGCTCCTACAAGAAAACAACAATTTGCACCGTCATTTAAGACGTATTTAGTTCTGTTGATGATGTGTAACCGTAGAAGATCCATTGGTAACGTGTTGGAAAAGTTGTTAAAACTATAGTAATCAGTGAGATCACGTGATCATTACCTGTAGGCTTGGGCGATGTATTAAAACTGAGGAAATTTATTTCACGGCTCATCGACATACCAGGACTGAAGGATGTGAAATGGGTTTATACAGAGTGATAAATGGGTGAGCTCCATCGTATTGAATGCCCGTTAGCTGAAGTAAACAATCAAAAATATGCCCGTAAAACAAAACCAGAGGAACAAAGCAAGAACTTACTTGCATCGCTTTGGAGAATTCCTCAAACAATGTTTGCCAGCCAACCTGGATGAAATAATCAAAGTTTCAGATCAGAAATAAGCCAACAAAAACGCTAACATCAGTCCGTTTGACCTGTCAATCACTACAACTATAGTTCTCAATTGCCATCGACCTTCTCCAAGAATGAAAGTATGGCAAATTGCAGCAGAATTAGTAACTCTGGCCTACTAACTCCACTAACTCTGGCCAAACAGACCACTACTTGTCGTCGTCTTAGTGGCTATAGGAGGCCTGGTTCGAGTAGTCGCGCGCACTGTAAATTTATATTCAACAAAACAAGTCATACTTTGACAGAAATATCAGGCAGGGATCTCTCCGCCCATTGCTTGAGCTTAATGTCCACAGCAGTGTTAAAATTACTGGGATTATCTGCCTGGGCAGCAGGAAGATAAATGGCTTCTATGAAGTGCGGGGCTACCGCTGACCACAGGTGTTTAGTAATGATGTCTTCCCACATTTGAGGAGTTATCTCGCTCAGTGTCAGCACTTCATCCAGGATTTCATTACGAGCCTTGTCAAAGAGCTCATTCTGCAAGTGAACGAACGGTGAAAAGAAATGTCAGAAAGCTTAGAAAACTATTTCCCGTATTTCTCAAACTGCAAATAACTGAGCTATTGCCCTCCTACCCCCTACCCACCCCTCCGTACTAAGAAGCTTTTGGTCCCGTAGCTTAGTCAGTATTTTGGTCACGTGCAAAATTACCTTTAAATTGAACAAAAAACCCTGAAAATAATACCTTACTAAGATAGAAAAACACCAAAGACAGCATTTTAAACCTTAAAAGAACACGGATGGGCAAGGATGGAGAAAACTGACACGGATTGCAAAGGACGAAAATATAGGCTGCCGTTACATAGCTCATTTAACAATTTTGCTTATTACGATATTAAAGACAGCAGTTAGCATAAGCTGAGGTAAAGGCTACATTCCAGGCTCATCCAAATGACATCACTCAGTCTCTGTGGGATTCAGTCCCAACAAAACATAAAAAAAAAAAAATTTAATCTTTCTATGCAGGAACCTACCCTGTCCAACTCTCTCAGTTTTGGAAAAAAGTTTTTCCATTCCGTTTCAAGATTGAACCGCTTGGCTGAAATAAAATACATACTGCATCATTATCAAAGAATCGCATTGGTTGACTGTCCGATTAAATGAGTAACGCTTACCACCAGTACTTATTCCATATACCATAGCCTTCCAAAAGTAGCGACTCCCCCTCCCCGAAAGTAGCGAGCCCACCCCTATACTCTCCCCGACAATAATGAGATTAAGGTTCCGTAGCACATATTATATTTCTACTGACGTTTTTCAGGGAACCTTAAGTCATTCGTTTTATGGTTTATGGTTCTTTTGTACTGTCTCCAGACGCATGTCGCGCAATCCTTGAGGAGGCGGGAGATCGCGGGACAGGTGGCGGGACGAGCCATCAGAACGTCAGCTAGAGAGGAACGTAGAATCTATGTTCCATTCTTCCCCTACCTTTGTAGGAATCTGCCTGCTGCTCAATCGATTCACGAACCATTTTCCAGAAGCAGTGCGACACAGCGAAACTAAGGTTCTGTGTGGTCATCTGACTGGCTTTGAACACTCCAGACCTTAAAAGTAAATATTCAAAGAAATCATCATAAGCTACACGAGATTATTAAGAATAGCTCCATTTCAGCAGTGGGGGTTTTCACTGGTTGATACACAATTAATTTAAATTCTTAAGACAGGAATCTACATGTACTGCATTGTACTTACTTGAACAGTCTTGAGTTTCTGAAGAAATCTTCTTCATAGCTGCGAATGGTATCAATGCCTTCACTAGTATTGCCTAATAAGGTAAAGCACACTAAGGGCATTAGAGTAAAACACTTACTGAAATCAAAGTAAAGTAAAAAACAATATTAACAATACTAGAAAACAGGCTACAGGGAAAAGGAAAATTCATATTTAATTCTACACCCTGACCAACTTACCAAAGAAAAAGAAGAAGGACAATAACAAACTCACATATAAGGTGGCCGATAAAATTAAAAAAAAGAGCTCGGTCACAGTACTTTGAGTTGTTTTGGTCACAAACAAAATGACCTTAAATTGAAGAAAACCTGATAGTCGTAGGTTACTAAGATAGAAAAACACTCAAGTGATAATAATAATAAACCATAAAGAAACAAGGATGGTTAAGGATGGAGAAGATCGTAGAACTTAGACTAAAATCTAACATTTAGTCTGAACTAGCTTTTCCTTCAAACAGTCAGTTGACTTGCCTGTTCCTGTCACCACAGCAAAGTATCCCAAAGCTTTCATCGGAAACAGCTTGCCTTCTAGTATTTGTTTGATCTGATGGTGAGATGTTATAATTACAGCAGTGAAATGATCCATAAAATGATGTTAAACATAACTAACTACATGTATACAGAATAAATGAATGAATGAAAACTTTATCAACATATTTGTGTATTCAGCTGTAGATAAGCTAATTATTGTGGACACTTTTAAAGTCAATGACTAGTTTACGATAATTACAAAAATATAGAACTGAAAAACAAGCATACCCGGCTTGGGTTTGCATCATTTTGTTCTGCTAAGTCAACTTTCGTCAACACAAAAATAGTCCTCTTTCCTGAAAACAAATAAATAGCATAACTCACAAAGTGACCAGCTCCCAGTCGGCTTGATATTTGGCTTGATAACTCAGTCGGTAGAGCACTGCACCAGTTTCGCAGAGTTCATGGGTTTGAATCCTGTTCAGCCGGAATTTTTTTCAGGCTCTAATTTCACAACTGCTGAAGTTGGGTATATAACTGTGGTGATCAATCATGTCTTCATATCTTTCTCCACATTTCAAATAAATGATCTTTCACATTACATGTATTCACTTGCAAATAACTAATGCAAGAAAAACATAAGCATAGCTAATCTGCTTGTTTGTGCTTGGCACTTAAATACTCTTTTTAATTCAGCAAGATTGCTTGACTATGAAATTTTGCAACACAGGATTTGCCGAGTCAAATCAATTTTGAGTCATACAAACCTGCTGGGTCCATACTGCTCACTAAATCAGTGACATTGCTTCTCTCGGCATCAATGGAACCATCTGTGGAACAATTTAAAAATTCATACTTGCCACTTACTCAAAGATTGTCTTTTAAAAGCAATTAAGTTGTAAATAATGGACAGAAAAAAGGCAAAACCGAATGAATGAGGACTTAACTCCATCAGGGTTGACCTGAATGACACAAGGACAAATTAGAGATCAAACTTATAATTTCATTCTTACCTTGAATACATAAGATAATGGCATTTGGATTTTGCATGTATTTCCTAAAAGAAATTTCAATCAGGACATGGTGTGATATCAATAAACAGATACTGTTTTTATTTTCTGAAGTATCTTGTAGGTATGCTTCAGGACAAAGTACAGTACATATAATTTTCCTTAACATCTCTGCACTCGCAGAAAATAAATGTACAAGCTAGTTTTGCAGTATGCTTGGGTGGTTGGTAGTGTTAAACAGTATAAGTAAAGTGTTTTAAACATTGGTCAAACCGTAACACACTCTTGCACTGAAAAATTATCCAGACTCAATTTTTGGTTTTCTAAATTATTACATTCAAGATTTTTTGTTTTGAGAACACTCAGAAGTCACCTGCTCATTTCAACAATGTCATCCTTCGTGTTTTCTGCCATTCCACTTGTAATTGTCTGTAAGATAAAACAATATTTGTACAAATAACCCTTCAATTTCCAAAAGCGACCAACATATATTTTTTCATTGCATTATCAATACATTATCAAGTGGAGAGGTGATGAGAATAAAGAAAATCACCAGTCAAGGGATACCTAGTAATTAATCACAGACTGTACAACATACCCCAATAATTCCTGGAAGGTCAACCAACACCATCCGATGAAGTCCTGGGCCTTTGACACTTAGAGATATCACCTGAGGGTAAAACAGCAAATAGCTACATTAAGGCCTTTGAAAACAAAAGAAGTCTGCTCTTTGCCATAATACAACAAGGATGCCTAAAGCTGTAACACAACTGGTCCAATTATACAAATGAACATCTGGTGATGAACACTCCTAGTTGCATATAAACAGTTTATACAAGTCTTGGTCCCAGCTAAAAACTCTACATTTTTAACGTACTGTAAGCAGCCACCCTCAGCCTCCTAACTGGGTTTTCCTTCTCCTACGGGCTTCCCTGTTAAGGGACTTTGACTGTACTGTGAGACACAGATATGGTGACCTAACAGTCATATTATCAGACTGGAGATGTACAGTGTTACATTATTTATGAGAAATATGGGGGTCAACTTTCATTTAAGGTACATTGTAAAAATTTAAAAGTTGTTAGTAATATTTTTTCATCTATTTTAATGTAAAATTTGAGCAATAAAATCATTGTTGATTATCTCTGGTCATTCATCTTTTGTTTCATTTTTTCCAATAGAACTGACAGCTAAACACACAATGCATCTGCAAACAATGTAGTAGACATTCATGTCCATGAAAATTTATTACCTCAGGGCTAACTGTTTGTCCATGTTTAACACTGTTCTTCATACGAATTTCAATCTCTTGTCTCAGGCCTTTAAGCTGAAAATTAACAAAAAACTGTTATGAATCAAAGTTAACAATCGTTTCCCATATACATGGCACAAGTGAAGACAAATTGGAAAAAAAGCCACTGATTGTTAAAATCAAGTGAACTAAGGGGATCCAAACCTGAGTGTTTCAAATTCCTGGAAAATGTTTGTTAACTCTTATCAATAATTATGATAACATAAAATGCAAGTCAACATGACCGTGAGATAAGAACATCCAAAACTGAAAATTTCTTTTTGATACCATACTGCTAAGAATTTAACAGCCTTCTGGGTGAGTTTATATACTTAGTTATGCAGTTCAAACCTCATCTTCTTGTGTAAGGTCATATTGATGACTACTTCCTTTGAACTGTGCCATGTGGTTTGGCCCTTCACTCAGGGTAACCTAAATAAAATAAAAATAAAAACCATTTTTTTTAATTAATAATAGATGGACAGTAGACAAGTGTTAAATCAAAAATGTCTTGATGCCTAGACTCTTGATTACAGTAGAAGCTAAAAGTTGAGAGAAGACCTGTACATGTCTATTCTCATTGTATAGTTTATTCATTATATATAGCAGTTATCAAGTAAGTACAGTTCTGTAATTCCAATCTTACCATAACTGGTGCCCGCGTCATCATCTGTCCAGAACCTCTGCAACACAATTGAAAACTGGAAATTCATGCGGTCTCTTGGAACACCCTGGCTCAAACTTTTGGAGACTTGTACTACAAGTCTTAGGAGTCATATTTTCCATCATTTCATGGAAATGCTTTTGACTTTTGACCTCTGACAGCCAAGTGGGAAGGGCTATAAGTCTCTCCATTGTTGGGGTACAGTGGACTGCAGAGCCTTGACATTGGCAGATTTATAAAATAATGCTTTTAAGGGAAATAAAGATCATAGGGTCTCAAATTCAGTGGCATTTTATCAGGTGATTGAGCCCACTAACCTAGGAAAAATTCTTGCTTGTGCAATCATCTCCAGCACACTTGTTTTGCCAGCACTTTGATCACCAACTACTACAACCTACAAATGAAGAAAATACAAGAATGACAGACAATATAAAACTGCACAAGCTAGTGAACAGTGACTAAGAGCTCTCTACAGTTATATGTATATACATCAAACCAAAACTATAAAATCAGTCTTAAGCTTGAAGCCAGACATTTGCTCCCATGACCAGGTATACCATTGTACAGGAAATCCTGTCACAATGTTCATTGTTTTTGAGAGCCTTAGCCTTAAGATGTGCACGTAAATTGTGCAGAGACCTGTATCAATGTACTGCTGGTACCCACCATGTAAGGTTACGGCAATCTAGTCAACAAGAATGTGTATGTTACAGGTCAAAATTATTTTAACCTAGTTGGATTCTCAATTTCCTTTTTCTTCTAACCCTAATTATTCATAATCAATGAATAAGTAGGGTTAAGAGACAAAGGAATTTAATTTTTACCTGGATACAATTTTGACCTGTAACATGTACACTGTACATTACAGAACAACAGAAAATATAGATTCAATGGCAAGTTACAAACAATGTACGTATAATAATAATTTACCCGTGGTAAATGATCAGTTGTGTTGTAGCTCACATCGTATTCTGACAGGAGATCCAGAACATCAGAATACATGTCAATCAAAGATTTCTGAGAAAGAATGATTAACATGAAGTCACATCACATTTCATTTGTCAAGAATTTTTTGTATTTATTTGAGCTACACACATATAAGAACAATAATTAACATTGTAATAAGTAATAAGTACTTTATGGGATAATCTGTGACTCACAAAATATTAATGATTCATGCTCTATTAACAATTATCAATAACTGCATAAATTACATTGTATGCTTAAGTTGATATAGAAGTTAAGTACATAATTTCCAGTCACCTTAATCTTTCTTGGGGTTGGAATACTGTCACCCTTTAGAATAATAACTTGTTTTCTTAACTCTCGGTTATCACGTTCAAGCTTGTCTATTTCTCGTTGGTATCGTTGCTGCAAGAACACCAAAAGGCACAGGTGAAACTGATGATAATTTAATAAAAGTACTTTTTCAGGCTTTATACAAACACTGCAAATTCTTTTTAGACATTTAACCCAATAAAACAGGTCAATTTACATCATGCTTCCTTGTAATAATTCAGCCAGGCAAGTGATGAGAGGAACAACTTAGAATGGATCTTTTTACATGCACTGGTCAATAGATTAAACAATTTTTCTCATTTTCCATTGTAACAAAAAACTTCTTCCATAGTGCAATTTTTTTATGTTGCAAATGAAAACATAATGAAACTTACTTGCATCTCAAGCAGTTCTTCTTGAGATTTTTCCAGTCTCTCTTGCATCTAAAGACAGTTTTAAAATATCATCAATCGAGGCATTACTGGTTTTCTAGACTTGTTCTCAATCCACATTCGTATAATCTAATTATAAGGCAGGCCCAGCTATTAAGGGATGATTTAAGTACATAAATGACATGAGCAAACAGTCACCTTTTCCATGGCTGTTTTCTTAAGAACTGATGTCTTCTCACCACTTTCCTGTCTGATGGCAGCAGACACTACAGGAGGGCTGACTTCTGACGCAAAGAGCAAAAAAGATTGTGACCACAAGGAGGAGGTGATTATTACAAGCCCTGATTATTTCTGACCAATCAGGTAACAGAAAAAATACAATAAATTGTTTGAAGTCATGTTTACAGATAATTATAAGTTCTCAAGACAAGTCAATACAGGTCTTAATTTATTTGAAAATAATTGAAAGTAGCTTTTAAAGGAACAAAATTTTGTGAAAATCCAGTCAATTGTACTGTAATCCACTGTTTTATCATTATGGCAATTGAAAGACTCAGGATGATATTGATCCCAAGAATAGCAAATTGTTTGAAGCCACACAACAACAGTCTGCGAGGTTTCAGATGCAAGGTATTGTAGATCAGATTACAGCTACAATACCTGACGACCAAAAATCATCTGCAAAATCTTTGAAACGGTCAACAAGGCTGCGAGTGGCTTCAGAGCCTAAAGTTTAGCAAGATAAATCAAAAGACAAAACAACATAAAAAAAAGATGAATTCAAAAGAACATACAATCAATATGTAATTTAATATTTAACATGTAAGATGCTTAAGACTGTTATGAATTTGTCATGTCATATACTGACTTTATCTTTTGCTCTTTTAATTCATCGTACAGGCAAAATGAACCTGACTGTATACTGTCTCATCCAAAGCCTTTCCTTAAAATTGTTCAATTTTCTACAACCAAAATTAAGAAGGCTCAAAAGACAACTACCAGTAATCATCTAAAAAAAAAAATGAAGCCTTCGATCCTAGTGGACCATGGCTGCCGGAGCTTATCCCCGGTTTCTGGAGCATGAAGAGGCCAAGAGTAGTTCTACTCCCCCTGGACAGGATGCTAGTCCATCGCAGGTCATTCCCCCGCAATTTGTTAGGTTTCCCCAACAATTTACCAGTACCCATTTATACACCTGGGTGGAGAGAGGCACAGTGAGAGTTAAGTGTCTTGCCCAAGAACACAACACAATGTCCCCAGCCAGGGCTCGAACCCGGACCACTTGCTCCGGGGACGAGCGCACTAACCATGAGGCCACCACGCCTCCCACTAATCATCTAAATACAGGCTAAATTCACACTAGCTTCCATTTCCCCCGCTCGCTTCTGTGCAGTCTTTGTCCCTCCCCTGAGTTTGAGGAAAGAACACTAGCTTCTTTCCTTTGTTTTTCTTTCCTTTCCTTAGCTTGTTTTGGCAATGTTCAATTTTAGCCAAAGATCTCTAACACCTTTTTTCCAACAAACCCTTCAATTGTACAGATTTTTATGTAATACCTCCTGCAAAAGTGTTGGACCATTCAGGCAAGCTATCTTTCAGTTCCTTCAACCAGCCAAATTCAGGTAAAGATTCTTGAAATCTCAACCACTTATCCTTCCATGAATCATAAGTCTGCAATAAAAGGACAAGATACAACAAAAACTCACAGTGATCATACTCAGTATATATTTACATTAAGTTTAATGTGCGATCAAGATTTCACCCCAAACATTACAATGGCAGTTTTGGAGCAATTTGTCGCCCACGATATTATTATACAGTGTATATAAACTACTTTCAATTATTAAAACTACCTGGATAAACTCACAAAGAAAGAAAAACTCTTATTGTAGCATGCTGGCATTTTCACTCGGTGGACAGCTGGTGTAAAATGGGCAAAAGGGTGAGGAGGGAGTAAGGGGTAAGATATGGAGGAAGGAGCTAGAAGGGAAAGGCTAGGAGGTCAGTTTGCCCAAACTGGTACACCTGCATTCATATTTCTAGACAGAAAGAGTGGCATTGTGAAAGAAAAGTGCCCTGCCCATTAACACAACACATAAAAATCACAGTCATGCTATCTAGAAATCTTTTCATCCATAGTCGTACACACAAAATGACAACAATATTTAGAGAGGAAACCACATCAGCCTTTGCTGGTTTTCATGCAGATCCTCTATCCTGGATGATTGGAATCTAGAGCTTTTGGTTGTTGTGGAGGGAAGAAAACCAGAGAATGTGAAGGAAAAACACTCGGAGTGAGACAAGACCCAACAGCAGACTCAGCCCACAACCACTGCACTATCCCTACTCCCCAAATATCCAGCTGAAGGTGGATATTCTCAACTCCTCCCTGCATTGCCCAGCAGATTTAGAAGAAGAGGTCATACAGTCAAGTTGCTCTCGACTCACCATCTTAGCTGCAATACCTCCTGCCCCAGCAGTACCAAGAAGAATATACCTAACTCTAGCCACTCGCATTACAGCTCTAACAATCTGGGTGGTGAACATTCGTTCACCCTTGATACTCCTGTTAACAAGACTCCTTGTGACATCAGGTAACAGTCCGTGTGGAGTCCTGATAAATGTCCTAATATTTCTCTGTCGTAGAATTAGCAAAGAGTGAATATAATATTTCTGGTGATTGATGTTGCATCCTGGTAATTGAGGAGTTTTGGCATATCTAGATCTGTCCAGAAATCTTCCAGCCTTTTCTGCAGCATTTCTTTTTAGACACTGTTCACAGTGTTGGCTAGAAACAAAACAAAAATCAAGATTGCACAACAAGAACAGAAAGAATGACCTGTATCACACCCAAACATTTTCTAGATCGAAAGTTTAACATTTTAATTGTTTTATGTTCAGGAAAACAAAATTGAAATCCACTTGCCCAGTGGGCCAGTAAATTTCAGTTTTCACTTGTCCCTGTATAATTGCAAATGCCTGTGTGGTGGCCAGTATGGCAATCAGAGGATACAGGCAAACAAAGTATGCTCGGATTCACCAACTAATCCATGCTTTCAACTCAATGGTTAACCAATCTTGCAGTCTGAAATCTGCAGTCTGAAATAGCTTCCGAGTGGAAATTAAGCTGTAATTTTCATCGATTCTCCAAAGACCACTGAAGCTAATTTCACTTGCCCAGGGCATATTTACTTTCTCAAGAGCAAATTTACTTGCCCTGGACAATTGGACCTGGGTTTTTTTTCCAGCCCTAATGTTATAAAAAAATTACTTGTAAATTATTTTGCATAATGTTTGGTTTTGCACACTAAATAATTTTCATTGTAAGTTATGTACAATAGGGAAAAGTTTGGGTTTGAGAATAACAGCCCATCAGGCAAGTGCATCTTTGAAGCAAACTTCTACAATAATTTCATCTTCCAATTAGGGAATTATTGTTAATTTTATTGTAAATGAACATACAGCACGGAAAATATTGCCGCTGCAGTTTATCTCAAAGTAACTGATTATTATTTATTTTAAGTATCACTTACAGTTCAATCTATTAATGATGTCATGCCTATTTGTCGTTCTATCAGTGAATTCACAAAAGAGAATTTAATTCTACTTAAGTGTCAAAGCCGATATTCGTGTGATATAAGTTCAAGCAAATAAAGTGACATGTATCAGCTTGTTTTCACGCCATTGTGCATTCTTTCATAACTTGTATTTCTCATTCACTGGTTTTCGGAATCAATGGAGCAAAATAGTTTGTCATACAAATAAAGCTTCCCATTGTTTACGTCTCCTGGATCAAACAATTATAAACATCTTCAGACCCGCCCCGCTAAAATTACGATTTAAAGATCAGAGCATAACTGAACTTGAGTGAGTCACAAACTTTGATGAATTCTTCTAATTCACTGACCTGAAAGCTCCCACAGCTCTCAACATCATGAGCGTTTGGTTAGACTAGAAACAATCCAGGTATTTCGAACACATCAGCATATTGCATCAGCTGAGGGCAGGCTGGAAATTCCAGAAACAGTATTGTACAACCGAGAAAACATCCGCCATGTTCAAAAAGTGAAAAGCGAGATCCAAGTGCATGATGGAAGCCTCGTTTTGTTGTCACCAGTCTTCTCTGGCCGGAACGAAACGAAATCGAAACGCAATTTTTACATCGAAGTATTTGTGAAAAATTAGTGTTGAGTTAGAACATGTTTCCTCGCTCAATGCGTACATTTAAACAGGGGAAATTTTCCTGAGATGTCTGTAGATACAAGAGCTCCTCTCTTCACAAATCCAGAGAGGATGTATACCACTGGCGAGGATGATCATGATAGGCTGCGAGGAGACAGCACAGACTCGCAGCTTACAGCTCTTGCTGATCATCTTGGCTTACAACCAGACGCATTTAGCGGTACTAGCTCGGAGAGAGAAACGAGGACAAAAAGAGGACGAAACGGGCCAATAAATGATGCTGTGGTCACCGTAAGTCACGAACAGCTCGAAGAGCTCCTAACAGCTCTAGATACTACAAGTGATTTGATCAAACAAGTCGGTATGAACTCTGTGGAGTTAGAAAATTTAACCAGGCGACGAAGGTGAGTTTGAGATATTACAATTTTAATGATTTTCTTTCTTTGACTTCTCAGCTTTAAACTTGTCAGATCGACAAATTGTGAACAATTAATTTTGCTGTACATGAAGGGGTAAAATAAGAGGGGGTACGGAAGGGTGGGGTGTGTGCTGGGGAAAGGGGGATGGGGCCTTGTCATACCTCCCAACTCAAATGGCAACCCGAAAATACAGGCCTCTGGTCCATAGACCCCCACTAGGGAGCAAGTCCAAAGACCACCGTGACCCTACGGACCAGTCCACAGACTACCCCTACAGACCAGTCCAGAGACTACCCCTACAGTTCACAGACTACCCCTACCCCTACCTCACTCTTTTCCCTTGGACCAGTCAATAAGTGTTACCCACTGGCAGAGACAAATTGGTATTGCATCAGAGCATTACCTGATCTTTCGAACAGAAAGAAAACAGTATTAAAGTTTTGTAACTGAGGAATTAATTAATGTGATTGGAAGACAATGCCTCTTTCTCCAAGTCCTGGAAAGTGCTTTTTGAACAAAACATGTAATTTGTGACATCTGGCCCAAATATTTTGAAGCATAATTTTTCTCTCACTTTCTGGATTATAAGTTGCCACTTGCCTGTTATAATTTTTTGCAATGCCTTGGTATTTTATCTTAAAATTCCCAGAAGATTCAAGGTAAAATTTGCTCTTCTCTGAAAACAGCATAATATTTAGACCCTGGGGGAAATTCCATATAGGGGTTAAAGAAGCAGTTTTGGAATCTCTTAGAACCGTAGCAGGTCTGGAGCTTTTCAGGTATCTCTTAGGGTTTTGATGCACAAAAAATACGACAGAAGATAATGTGTTTGTTTAAAAGAATAATTATTGGTATGGTACCCCTTAAAAGTGAAAAATTTTTCAAGCCACACCCACAAAACAGGATCTCGGTGCCTGTAAGGGGTTCTTTTTAAAATGTATAATGAGCACCCCCTCCTATGTTATATGGGAGTCCCATCCCCCCCCCCCCTGGAATTTTATAAGTCAAGAGTTATTGTCCCCTCTGGTAACAGCAAGCTGATACAAAGCAGTGATAAAATATTTTATTTACAGGCATCACAGGATACCAAAATGTGTTACAAGCAAACTTTTGCTTCTAACAGTTTTCTGGCAGGTACAAGTTACATTTGCTGTACATGTTTAAGTACTTGGTGTTTTGTATATACATGTAATTTGATGTCCCTTACAGGCCAGTTAAAATGAAACACAGCTAATAAAAACATGTTCCATTTTACAGTCTCTATACCATGTGATAGGATAGATATTTTAGACTTAAAAATGAAAGAAATTATGTTACTCTGGCAAGATTGGCTTCCTGAAGAAACGCGTTTAACATTATACACTTGATTTAATTTTCAGATTCTAAACATTGCTGCTGTGAGTATTGTTGAGGCTTTTGCAAACCCGTCCAAGGGTGATGACAAAAGACAGGAAAGAACCATATATTTAGTGGTAATAGTTTAATTTTTTTGTTTCAGTAGCTACAGTATACATCATTATCCGCGAGTTTCCCAGATACAGACTGAATGTCCAGTTCTCCTGTGCAAAAGTCCCAAATCTCCTGGACAATATGAGTAAAAGTGCATATCAACTTCAACTCTGCTCTCACCAGCTGAAGGAATATCATAGTAATATTAGTAATTATTTGTTATCTTCCTCAAAAAATTAAATTGAAGGTAACTCTTCAAAACATAAACATGTTGGAACATACATAATTATTTGCAGGATCTATGCTTAAAAGATTCCTACACAGCTATTTAATATTTAGTTACAAATAAATCACTTTTTAATAATATCTTTTTTTTTTCAGAGCATTATTGTGATTGTGGTTTTCCAGGCCGCAAATCTGATTTTGGTGATCTTTACAACAAGTAAGTTGACCTCATACAGATTTATTTCTACAGTCCTCCATGGCAGGTGTACCATCAGAAACCCATGTTTTCGAAATGGGTTGCTTAATTTCTCAGAAACATGCATTCTCGTCTCAGAGGCCACACACCTTTTGGTCAGGACCAAGAATTGCGACCTGTAGTACTAGTCTGACCTGATTTTCTTAGCATGCGCAAATTCTTGGCCATTCAAATTTGTCAGATTTGATGGAAAGTTAGCATCAATAACGTGGTGAAATGATCATATGGTTCAAGTGTCATTGTTGTGATTATTTTGCGGTTGCAATTGCTGATGACCAAGTTTGTTATTTAATTAATTTGGGAATTCCAGGTATAGCCATCACAAAAGATGAAGACTCTGGTATCATTCTGCAGGTTTTAAATGGAGACTACATTGTAGTTTTTGGTTCACAAGTCAGAGTGTTTGTTGTCTACCACTGTGTGGAGGGGTATCTTCTAGTGTCAAAGCTTTTAAGACTGAAACCATATTGGAGTAGCAAGTCAAGATCTATTCTGTCACCAGTGTGAGCTTTCTTCAAGAAACTGATGAGATCTGTCAGTTGGGTGATGAGATTTCTTCACTTTTTACACTTGTTTATGCATCCTTAGCATATGAAATGACGTGCAGACTTTATATCGAAGGGAACACTCGTCAGCTCTTGAAATACCTTGAATCTTCCCCTGCTTTGAACAAGATATCTCTCTTCACTATTGATAATTTTGCAAAAGCATATAACACAGCTATTAGTGACAGAGTATCCATTGAAATGACAAAACCCTTGCATTGCTTCATATGTTCTTTATCTTTTGCAATCGCTCGCGATTATTATTGACCACCTCAAGGAAGTTTGTTGGCAATTGTAACAGGATGTAGGGTTTCTAAAGCAAAAGCAGCTTCAATATACAAAAGAACATCAGTTAATTGATCTCCATGTGGTGGAAGGGGCAAGGGGCAGTAGGGGGGAGTGGTGAGGGCTTCAAGCCAGAAAATGATACCTTTGTGTGAAAGGTATGAATATGTTTTTTGCACTTTGATGTGTATCTGTACTGGTTAATATGGTTTTCTAAATTATACAGTATTATTTTAATGCTTTCTTACAGTCAAACTGACCAAGCAAATAATGCATCAAACAGTTACAAAGTCTTTCCTTGCCCAGTCCTTCCTTTCAACGACACTACTCTATGCGGGGCTCTACACACTGGTCTACAAATTT
>Ga0126337_10000919_pt1 | contig 16638 bp, 8 predicted proteins | sample DipCmetagenome_FD_92527 | JGI IMG/M metagenome (GOLD analysis project Ga0126337, IMG submission 92527) | Coral microbial communities from La Bocana,Puerto Morelos, Mexico - Diploria C A metagenome | ecosystem: Host-associated > Invertebrates > Cnidaria > Coral | place: La Bocana,Puerto Morelos... | reverse complement strand
TTCGGTCCCATTTCAGCCAACTCGAGATTTCGTCCGGTAATACGACTGTATATTCATACTGTAAGTACTTCTTCTATTTACGCGCGGACTACAATGATGCCTCCTCGGGTTTTGGCCAAAACCCTGCGGGGGCAAAAAAAAAGGTAATTGCGACTTTATATTTATAAACATCACAATTGACGGAATGTGACAACGGATAGGATGAATGGAACAGCAGTATCCATTTCGTGGGAAAATATTTAGCAATGAGCGGAATACGATGTAAATGATGAAAATTTCCACCTTTCAGATGTTTCAAATAACGTAAGGGTCATCTACATCTTTATACGAGCCATTTCCACAATTCCTAATTGCAACACTTACCTGTTAATGGAACTGAAGGGAGATATTTTTCTCACGGTCGGAGGCTTTCGTTGAATATTGCTACCAATCAGTTTAAGAAGCCTCTTGTAAAGGGCCCCGCGGAAAATATAATGCACCAACTATTTTCTTGTGATATTTATTCATCATCATTGTCGCAGATGTTAGATGATTTGCCTTAAGGCAAGCTTTTTGCGTCCAGGACAAAAAACACCTGACTTGATTAACAGTGTATTTAAGGAAGTTTTTTAGAACACAAAAGAAGGATAAGAGTTGCGCGAGGGGCCGCCATGAGCAACTCTAGATAACTAAATGACACACAGCTAAAAGCATGAATCAATTGTTGAATCATTGCCAGTAGTAGCAGCGGACTATACTGAAGTTAATTCAGTCTCTCGATACGAATGTGCATAATTCGATTATAAAGTATGCTTTCCTATGCTGACAGCACGTCTTTGCCAGCTACTTTATAAGTAAATATAGAACATGGAACTTTAAAAATAGTGGCGCGATATATATTTATATCAAGGGCTTTCATGGATACGGCAGCTGCACACACTTTCGTTGCGACGCCAACATAAATTAAATTTTGTCCTAGACTATCCCTTGGGGAATTTTACCAAATAACAAATTGCCACACCACCCATTAGGCAAAACCTATTACCCATTACTGTCCACAAGCATAATCTTTATTGCCTCAATTAAACGTAAGGCATCAAATCTCAACTGTAATATCATGGGTGACAAATTACTCCTTAATTTTGGCGCGAAATTTCAACCGTAATTTATAATTTCACATGTGAAATTATAAAATTGCTATGGCAATGCTTCCGTAACCCAGGACTGTGAGCGTAATTTGTCACCCATGATATTAAAGGGTAACCAAATGGTATACTCGTGAAATTAGGAAATTGCCACACCACCCATTAGGCAAAACCTATTACCCATTACCGAGCCTAAAGGCTCGGGAAATTATTAGAATTTTGACAAAACGCAAGTGAAATTATTTCCTAATTTCACTCGTCACCATTTGATTACCCATACTAACAAGCTTCATTTCGAATTCCTCGTAAAGGCAAAAGGAAAATAGCGGGGTCTCCCATTAGCCTCGGCAAAAGTGCCATCTTTTCTTCATCCCCTAATGTTTGCTTGCGAATAAAGTACGAAAAAGCCGTATAAATCGCAGGGGGTTAGAAACCAGATAGCTACAATCTTGGACAGAATAAAAAGGAACAATTAACCCCCTTCCCCCCCCCTCCCCCCCAAAGCAATGATGAAGGCGCGAAGGAGCAAAAACGCACCATTTTGGCATCATTGAAATGGGGAGGAGGGGTGGTCCAGATGTTCCATTTATTTTGTCTAAGATTGCTATCTTTGTCCAAGATTGTAGGTGAGCCACACAACTAGTCGTCCTTGTTTAGACGTTTGGCTATTTTGCCGTTTCAGTTTCTACAAAGATGAGATTTAAAAAATCTTGAATGTATTATTTATTTTGGTGATAACAACTGTAGATGTAAAACGAGATCTTGTTGTTATTTCACGGTGATGTATTTCGAAATGTGACCGTCGCAAATATATGGTTTTTAATCCTTGGAGCTTTTACAGTGGTTAAAAGTAAGCTTCTACAACAAATCAGAGCTAAGATGATTTGTTCTCGACCAATCAGGTAATAACAACCGGTCCTAGTTTGCCTTGCGCAATTTTTTCACCCCAGTTGGTACGTTCATTGCACAAATGGCGAAGTTCTAAACTCACTTGATTGCTTGTTACTAGTTTCCACCGATTAGCTCAATGCCGGTCATTTTTACTGTTACAAGGTAAGTATTTTCATAACGGACTTTCTCTTTTAGGTGACAAAAGGTTCTCGTATAGCTTTGTTTTAAAAAACAACATGCTAATATTAGTCTTGTTTAGTACACGGTTTACCACCGTTTTGAAGATTTCTCATGCAGCTGTATTTTGAGTCCTCATTAAGCTATGGTAAAATATTCTGTCATACAAGATCCAATTGACTCATCACAAAATTCAGGAATCATTCGTGATGAAATTTTAAACTCGAGAAGCCACAAGCACGGTTCATGTTGATCAAATCTGGTGTTTTCGACATTTGTTGATCAAACGTCTTCACTATAAGGCAATAGAAGGGCAAAATAGCTATAAAATATAAATTCATAATAATCAACATCGAGGACCTATTTGTGAAACATTACTCCGACGACCAATAATCTTTTTGTTGTGGCTAACTAACAGATAAGATAAACCTGAAAAAATCATAATATAAAGTGTTTTCGGAAATGAAGCGACATTACAAATGTTTTCAGACGGTTTCTCGTTAAAAAGTTGCCAGACACACCTGTTCGTGTCTGCAACAGACAACATGAACAAAGGTAAGGTTTATGCTACGATCGAAGTTTGATTCCATTTTCTGGTGTTTCATGAATCACGCCAATAGAATGTTGAGCTAAATTGTCGCACGTAAATGGCAAGTTGTCCATTGTACTGTAATTGTTTGCGTCACCCAAGGCAACGAGTGTCGGCAAACTCGAAATCCGATTAGCTTCGTAGACGATAATCGCTAAGAATGCGTTCGCACGCAAAGTAAAATTTCCTTCTAGAACACAGCTTATCAATCGGATTCTTTCAGTGGTATAATTTTTTCAGTCTTCATGAATCGCGAGAACCACCTGTAAGTCGATACAAATTTAACTCTTATGTCTGAGTTTAACCATTTCAAAATATGAAATGAAGCTCAAATGTAGCTACCAAAACACGCCATGACATACATCAGCAACAAACGCCGCATACACCAGGGAGCCCGTGCCTGCCATGTTGGTATTATTTGCGTAAGCGTCCCAGTAAGGAAGACTGCAGATTGACAGGCTAAATAGGATTAAAAATATCCAGCATTTCAGACGTGCATTTCTCTTCGATAAAAACGGGTGGACGTACTGGAAAACTCTAAAAATTCATTCAATTTCCTTATCTCTTCAGTACGTAGACAAATCAGTAACTGATTTCTCCGAGCGTAAAACTAAACTAATAGTCAACGATCGCGCACATTTGGAATTAATAAAAACTGGTTTTCGAATGTAAAGTTATGCAATATGGAGGCTGGATCATATTATCATAACTCCATGAAAGCAAAGATGGTATACTGACCACATTGTAGATATGACATTGGTCGTGTCAGATAGCTGACTATTTTCCGAACGTTATTTTATAGAGACAAGTGACCTAAAGAGGAATCCAGTGTCTCAAAAAACTCTATTTTATCTCCGCTTTACCGAAGGAATCGCCCCTCAAGCCGCTTTTCATTGCGTGGGAATACAAATTGCGACGTTCGCTTCGTTCACTTCTTTTCTTCAAAGTCAGCGACAACTCAGAATACGTTCGGTTTAACCTCATCATAGAAGTTAATTCGATCGTGTTTGAACTGACAGAAGAGCATTCGTCAAACAATTCGCTGCCTTGAAACGAAGGAGCTTCACCTTGTAGGTGCTCGTCCGTAATGCCGGTGTTTCCGAAACAACTAAGCTACACAAGAAAAACAGAAGTAATGACAGCATACAGTCAACTTTGTCCAACTATTATCATACGAAATCAATAAAAAAAACCTTTTAGAATAATTACTTTTTTGACATCAGAGTCCAGATTAACGAGGGCCTTTTTAATATATTACGATGTCTCGTAAGCATTGTTTGAATACAATGCTTAAGAAAAAAAATGAACATTTTGCCCTAGGACTCTAAAACTAAAGAATATGGTAGTGTCTTTTGCTTTTCAATTTTTCTTCTTTTTTCAGTAACAGTAGCCTAAAATGAACTCTTCTAACAAGAATAATGGCAAAACTAATTAGTCGAATCACGATGTTGAACTGGCCATACATAATACTGCTATATTTTCCATAGAATAATTGGTAGACTATAGTTACTTTTGAAGTACTGTCATAGGCATCAGTTATACTATTAGTGGTCTATCTGTTTTTGTAAAACCCATTAAAAGATATAAATTCCGAAACTAGAAAGGAAGAAAACATATGAACTGCAATTTTCTCAAGGATATTACTCCAACATTTACTTTCGGCTTAAACTGACATGGGGTTACATCGACAAACATTTACCTTTATTCAAGTTGCTCTAAGATTTTATTGTTCACAATTCAAACTTAGTAAATATTTGAATTTCTCTAATAGGAAAATTCGTAATTCGTATTATTTTGTGCGTATGTTGTATCCATGCCATTTGCTTGGAATCTGTCATACAGTCTAAGTGTGTTTCGTGAGGAAAGTGAAGTTATCTTCAGAATTACATTATCACGTATTTTATATTAACGAAACAGCCTTATGTATGTTTTAAACACGATCACCACAGAAAATCAGAATTCCGGTAATATAGTAATTATTGAATGATAAGACGTTTCATTTTACAATCTCCATATTCATGGTTATTCTAGGAAAAATATTCCTTTAATCTTTATTGTTTAAGTGGAGTGCTGTTAGCAAGGTTTAATATTTTAGTCCCAAACAAAGCTTGTTAGGATGTTTCAAGAGAGGATAACCCAGTTTTAATTTAAAACCACCGATATTTGCATGTGGTTAATCTATTGTGTGTTTTTATTGATAATCAGTGTAAACAAAATATTAAGGGATTTCAAGGAATAATCGCCATAAATTCAGTCTACAAAAAATTATGCAAATTATCCGTTCAATGCCACTGCCGGGATATGAAAAGATATTACAACCAAGTTTCATAAGATGACAGAATTTCCTTTGGAATTTTGGTTTGCCCAAAGCATATCTAAACTATTTTTGCAAATTCCCAACGACTTTTCGAAAACTGTTTTACAGTGTTCTCCCTTATCTTAACGATGTTTACGTCCAAAACACACAACGCTCCATAGCTTATCAGTTTTTTTGTTTTTGATATTTTGGCAATGAGGCAGTAAAAATAGTACTAGGATCACTGATACTGCAGTAGTCATATTGGAACAAACTTTCGAGACCTTTCTACTGCAAGATGCGTGATTCCAGCCAACTGTATTTTGAAAAGATAGATAGTACATCAATTTACTGAAAGTTTAAGTGACAGTTTTTATTTATTATACGGGTGGTTTTTAGCAAATGTGAAAAATAGCCCTAGTAACCAGTTATTAGCATTTTCATATGTTACACTTATTGTCAAGTCCCCTGGCAAACATACAGGCATTTGCACATCCGTAACTATCGAATGAAGAATCACGATTCTTTGTAAAGCTGGTAAATCTTTAATCAAAAATAGAATCTTTACGCAATGACTCTTCAACCTGACGGCGTGACATCCTGCAGTTCACTTCGCGTTTTCCTCGTATAACAAATTAAGAAAATTGCATTGTCTCCATAAGCTGGATAGCGGCAAGCATACGACTGAGTGACTATACCAGATCAGAATAATTTCAGAAGGTTAGTAAATCGGCAATTTGGCCTGTTGTTTAGTGACTTTTTACAATTTCCCAACAGGAAGGCTCTTTAAGTATTTTTTTTTCACTAGCTTTCCCCATCACGTCCCTTTGGATGGAAACAATAACAAAATTCGACCGACACCACATCGCCTAAAAAGTCAAAAATAATGAAAACTTCAGTCAAAATAAAGACTTTTCAGTACCTCGTATGAAAACAATGATTTAAAATGCTCACGTTGTAATTGCTGTAGTGTTCAAGATTAGTTGGTACTGAGAAAGAGATGCGAATGAACAGCGTGTAATGAGGCGGAGAAACATTTGATAAACTAACACAATGTTGGAGCTACAATTTAATCAGTGTCAGCGGGAAAACCAACTTATTAGAAATACGTGATACAAAACAGCCTATTGACTTCAGTTTTATTATTCAGTGGTATTTCTAGGTCACAAGAAACGAAACACGACTTGAGCACTCGTTTTCGCCAAAATTTTGTCGCCAAATTGGTCAAAATTAGATTAGCGCAATACGGAAAAGTGAGATTATTGTTTCAATTTCATATTTCCGAATTCGCGGTCAATTTCAATAGCAACAAATGTATCCTTCCAAACTATCAAAATTCTACAATTATTTCAAGAAATGTTACCAGACAGGTATCTTTATTGCTCGTTTTCATTTCGATCAATGCAACTAACCAAATTTGTCTTTGGGTAAAAATACTAGCAATTATCTGCTACTATGTGTGGGATGAATTTCCGAGCAGCAAATCACCCAGGTGCAAATTGCTGCTCGAGCTTTAAAATATGATGTGCCTGCGAGACGCGAAAAGGAAGAAGAAACCTAATCTAAATAAGATATTTTTGCTCAGTAAAACGGTTGAGGAAGATGTTCCACCAAGTAAACGGTGTAAGCCGGACATCGTAAGCGAGTCGAGATCATTTTCAGCTACGTCACTACAAGAAGCCTCAGACACAACGCAAAATTGACTATTAATGACTTTTCTTTCGGTCCATCTTGTTCGTTTGCCAAGTAGGTAGTGAGCAGAATATAAATTTTGACATTTTCTCGTCAGTTTTATTAGAAAGTGACCTACAGCTTAGCTTTGATAGCTAACTGAAGGCAAACAAAGGATGCTGCAAACGTGACAACTGCATTAGGCACAATTTTCTAATTGCGATATAAAAATAACCAAGAAGACTTTTGATTCCCTTTAGCTCTACTTAGCTTTGTGTTTGTGTTTTTCTATTTTATTCTTTCTTCATTGTCTTGCTGAGATAAAATTCAAAGCAAGTAGTTTCTGTTCTTTTATTGACCAGAAATTTCTACCTCATTCTTGAAGCTTCCATATATAAAATACGCACTACATATAATCAAACAAAATTGGTGTCGCGTGTCCTTCCTGATCCACTGAATGAAGAACACGAAAATATGAAATACAATGTAAAAAGCCTCAAATATGCACTGAGCGGTATATCACAAAGGCTTATAGATTAACAGGTATATCATTTAGTTCCCAGAGATTACGTTGCTGCACGCTAGGCGGTGTGTGTGGCTGCCGGCAAATTAGTCATGAACTGTGTACAATGCGTGTGCAGGCTAATTTTGGTCACTTATCGAACTTTTTTAGGATATATTCAAAATGATTTTATAGTGGAGCAAAATTAAAATAGCGCAAACTTGTTTGAAATTCTGATTGTGCTTTTAACGAGCGGTAACTTCAGTTAACTTGTGCTACTTTGGGCATTTCGGTTTTTCATGTAACAAATCTAATTGTCTCTTTGCAGTCTAGTTGACACGAACGCGATTTGAATTCGAATCACTAGTTCGAAACACTGTAAACTACGAACATCTCATTTGCTATTAAATATCGGTAGTTTTTCGGGCGATTTTCAGATCATATAACTGTCGGTTTGAATGGGCGTTAATAAGTTTATAAGATCTCCACTATTTGTTCAATTGTACCAAGAGAAAATGATTGTACCAATTCTTGTATACATCTAGGTTGCGCCACTGGCCAAAGGAGATCAACGTTGTTCATTTCAAAAAAATTGCTCCATTGCAATTTAAAAGATGTCACAATGTTAATCCTCCAAAAATGCAGGGTTTATTGTCTGCCCAAGAACTTTATAATTTCATTAACAGCAATAGCAACAATTACTATAAACAAAAGGTAAAAGTTAAGTGGCGTTAAGGGTTCGTTTGAAAAAAAGGCTGAAACTGACAAATCTCGTCGCAAAAGTGGCTCAGAGTGGTTCTGGTGATTTATGCTTCTGTTTTCGTGGACGTTCGCCAAAGTTCCGGCATCCATGTAAACAGCCAGCAAATAAAAAGCCGGGAACGCTATTGAAAACTAACAAAGACTACTTTCGACAAACGCACTGTTTAATTGTGCTCTTGCTCGCTTCTTGAACTTCAACAATATTTCCTTCGAGACCAATATGCATACTCGCTTTAACCAGGCTTAATTCATGAAATCTTTGTTATTTACAATTGATTCTGCGAATGAGAGTACAGCATAGAGTAAACTGTATTCCATCTCACTGAATGGTCCGTGCTATTTTCAGCGCCGTGGAATTAACTAGTGTATGTTAAAAGATTAGTCTTGTATAGTCAGCACTTCAAAGAACAATGTAGAACGACACTTCACATTCATAGGCGAATGGTTACCTGTGCAGCGTTAGCGGTGATAAAATTTCCACATTTCAATGTCTAAAACTAAGCAGAATTCTCAATAACTTCGCTTCAATGTTTTGACTTCTTCAGCCGAAGGTCACTCCTTTCGGTAGCCCATCATAATAACAGTGGTTGTTACTCATTTTTACGCCTCCCTTTATGTGACAAATAATTAGAATTAAGCGCCGAACCGTCGCAAATTCAGTTCCCTCCTTTTCGATTACGGCATACGTTTTAAAGAATCCACACTTGGAGGTGATTGCAACCTTCCAAAAATAAACTTTTGGAAAAAATAGTTAAGGCAAGATATCTTCATGGCATTATTTGAGAGCAAATTTTTTACTGGGAAATTCTTGTGATATTTCAATTGCTTGGCCAACCACGCACGACACAGAGTCTAGCGTGGCCTTGTCTTAAACTTTAACGTGTTCGCTTACTTGCAGCTGGCTCTGAAACGAACCTGACAGAGGCTGAAGAATGGAACTCAACTTAAGAAGACTTTATCTCGGACTTCTGATAATCGTGCAGGTCTTTGACAGTGGTTTCGCTCAAGGTAAACAAACTCTTTTTGTTTAATGCCATTTCGTTTTCTACACTTCAGAGAATAGACACCTCGGTATTGTCCCTCTGTTTATGCACGATGGATGTTTACACTTATTTTTAATTTAATCCGTTTCAAATGTTCAACTACTGAATGCCTCAACGAATCCTGAGGAATACGAGGAAAGTGCTAAATAATGTATCCTGGCAAGATTAGTGTACTTGATTTTCATTGAAAGACTGCAAATTTCGTTACATCAATCACTTCTTCTAAAGAACGACGAAAGTAAGCAACCGCAATTGCCAAGCCTACCAAACAGGATTGAGTAATAGATGTTGCTAGGCTCGACGAACACGTATACCTGTCAAATTTACTACTAGCCATTCACATGGCCAGATAAAAGAACAGCAGCAGAGCCTTAAAGTTGTTATTTCAACAACTGGTGGCTCGACTTCTACTTGCCCATTATGACCTGTAAGGTCTCCATTGGAGATTGTTTAGAGTCAAGCTGGTTTCTAGTATTTACACTTTATTTCGTATCATGCGACGGCCCAAGTCGCGAAGAGTTTACTGAGATATTTTCGAATTAAATTTTGCCTAAGTAGTTGGAGAAATTTTTATTTCGGAAACCTACGGTTAAGTTTCTGTCCAACGACCAAGTTCGAGTATAACTTTTACGAAGACACGTTCTAGCACTGCGAGACCAATGACCAACTAGAAATTGTTTTGAACATTTCCAGAAATCGAGACTCTCACTATATTTTAATTTCAGTAACATTCCAAGACTGTATTTTTTCATTTTATGGCTACCTGTTTCGAATTCTTGACCCTTCGTTATTGAACGTCTAACCACACATACTTGCTTTTGTAAAGTTTTCTTTAAGCTATCTCTTCTTTGTTGACAGCCCTGAATAACACGTTGCTCTTCTCTTCAAACTTTACAAACCTTCGAACAAAAGGTACCTCAAGCTACCTCCTTAGTCAGAAATAATCACCTCGATAAGTTATCATCTTAAAATTCAACGTATAGTCAGAGCCATCAAGCTAAATAAACGACAAGTTCCTTGTTTCATGCGATTCGCAAGAACGAATTCGTAAGCCGACTTTAGGATTTTGTCATGAGCACTTAGCTTCAAGTGGAACGATCAACCTTGTAATTGTAACTGGATTACCATACAATCAAAATATTGTTTTGCCAGTGACAGGTTTTAAATGGTGCCGTTTGTATACATGTTTATGTGCACCTGTCCTACTTGTTAAAGTGGTCTGTGTGTATCATCGCTGCTTGAGAAACGTATTCACAATTACGTGAATCTTCAAGCACGGGCAACAAAACAGCACGAGGTCTCAAAATAGTGACATTAGCTATTAACGTGATTATTGGCACTCATTATTACATCTATAAACATTTGTCTGTTAAGCTGTCATTCTACTTTAGATGACACTTGTTCGATTTTCTTTAACTCTTGTAAGCATCTGATTTTTTTGCATCATGTAATTTTTGTGGATCCAAGTTTCGTGATCTCAACACTGTGCATTCATATTTCGTGATATCATTGCGCACCCACCCATTTGATTACGTAAAAACACAACAGGACAGATCAATCAAAGGAGATGTTATCACGTATCGAACCTTAATTACGCCGCTTCTTTATCACTGGGATTATGACTTCATAAAACCTGCAGACTTAAAGACTTAAGTTTCATTGTGCAAATCTCATATTGACCTATTTTGAAATCTAATATCTAGGAAGCCATGCCGACGATTTTGAGCACCTACTGATGCGAGACCTTTTCAAAGGCTACAACAAGGACTCCCGCCCAGTTTTCAACAAAAGCCAAGCAGTGGTTGTTCAGTTAGACGTGGCCTTTAGCCAGCTGGTTGAATTGGTAGGAGATTTTAAAAATCTTTGTACATTTGGTTTTATAACGCAAGTTTTTTTTTTAAGTACAAGCATTCGACCAGAGTAGGCTTTTAATCAGATGAACAAGTTTTCTTTGATACAAACACATGAACAGGAATTTGGTATTGTTATCAGAGAATGGCCCTGAAGTCGATCACTTTCGAGTACTTTGCCCCCAACTGGGGTTTTAAAAGGTTTGACAAAGAGATCGTCAATATATATTAATGCAGTGATCATAATGGCATTTATATAATGTACTAAAACAAAGCTATAGAACAGGTGAAAATTTTGAAAAAACAATATAAATTAAGTTTTAAAATGCCATGCATAGTGGTTTCATTGTGGGAAATATCTACTGGGAATAATGGAAGCGTCATTATTAATTTATCAGAAAATGTATTAATAAGAACACGGAGTATATTCCACTTCAGAAAATCAAACAAACACAGAAATAATCTCAGTTGAATGCAAGTTCTGTCTTCATTTTCCTCACATGACAGTGCAAACTGTTGAAAGGTTGGCCATCTCGTGGCACATAGTAGTTTTAAAGCAAGGTTGCAAATTTAATATGTTTTGTTCCCATTGCTACCTCTTTGTCCTTGTAATTATTTAAAAAAGTTGCTTTGTAGTTGACTACTGATTGATTGATAACGTTCGAACCTCCAGCTATGCTTTTTTCAAAATACATTGTAAGCCAAAAAAAAACGCTCACCGAAATAGCAGTAAATGACTATCTTATCTCAAAATCATATCAAGTTGGTGCTGAAAAATGAACTGATTCTGCATATATCACATTCAACGGCTACAGGAAAATCGCACTATTATTGATACAGTGACGAGGGAAATAAGAATAAATGATTGCAACACTTTCTTGGCTTTCATCTTGCAAAAATGAATGATACCTTCAACATAACCAGATTTATTGTGCTGTGTAAGAGGAAATAAGAGGCGTTGTCATGATCAATATGGCTATCAATCAGCGTATCAGCAACAAACAACACAACGCTCACGTAATATTCGTCTTGACGGAATTTATGATCAGAACCGTGTAAAACACTACATGTTCTGAACATAAGATGTCCTGTGCAAGGAAATGAAACCACCTATTGAACAGAATAAAGAAAAATAAACACTAAAATTATCGCGCTGAGCGATTTATTCTTCTAGACGAATAATATTCAGAAAACAGTTAGGAGAAAAGACACGTACATTGGTAAACTATTACGTGAATACAGAAACAAAGAAAAGATGACAATCTCAGAGTGTTTTAAATGAATTTGCATAATTTACAGGATGGCAAGGATCAAATTTTGTCAAGCAAGATATGGATTCGCCAGGTAAGACAATCAAGAAACAAGTTAATTTTAGTAAAGACCTTTTTCCAGTTTGATGAGGTGTTTTGTCACAGAAGTACCAGGACTATAGTACAAGAAATTCGCTAATGTGTACTTTTCTAACTTTGTAAAACGGGAACACCGAATGACTTCATTTCCGCCGCTCTCTCGAGTCGTCTCCATTCCTCCGCAAGAAGATAGGTAGAAAAAGCTCCAACTCCAGTTGTTCCGGTCAAATGACGTCACAGAAAACATGCAATAATTCATCATCCATATCATTTTGAACAAATCATCACTCATGCCAAAAATGTTTTTCAACCCATACAAATCGGGATAAAATTTGTACATTCAACAAGAGAATCTTATTAACCTTTTGTTTTCTTGCTATTTCAGAAATGGGATAACCCTTTCCTGTCGTGGGAGCCTGACAATTACAACGGAATAAAGGTCATCAACGTGGATCCCAAGTTGGTGTGGAAGCCAGATCTTGTCTTGTACAACAAGTGAGTCCATAGCTTTATTTCACCTTCATATCAATGATCTTCTCGCTGAAGTTCTGAAATGAAGCCACACTCATCATGACTTGTCATCCCTTTTGGCCAGGCAATCAAGTTCAAAGTCAAATATTGGTCAATGCGACACCCTCTTGTCCAGTTTTTCGATGCACAATCCTTCAACCTCCGCATTACCTATGTTCTGTTTTCTCTCTTCGCGCAACAATACTTTTTCCAGCTTTCTTGAATATATCAAACATCCCAACTTTCACTAGCACTATAAGTACAAGTCAAACCTCTTGTAAACGACTCGTTTAGGTTGTTGCTAACAAGAGGTTCGAGTGTACTTAGATGGAATTCCAGCTGTTATAGTTTTAAACCAGTTTGTATGCGACAGAATTGCATCCGATAAGATAATCTACTTGTTTTTTTCTTAGTATTGGTATCGGCCAGACCGGAGCAATATACAACTTCGACACAAAGGTTGTCATAGAATCCAACGGAAAACACTCCTGGTACGCGCCAACTGAGATAAAAAGTATTTGTAAAATTGACATCACACACTTTCCGTTTGATGAACAAAAATGTCCGCTCATCTTTGGTTCTTGGACATACACCGGAACTCATTTGAATCTCACGAACAAAGCGCCGACCGCGGATCTGAGCAAGTACACGGTCAGCGGTGAATGGGAATTAATCGCTGTACCTTCCGCGCGCAACGTCGTTAAATACAGCTGTTGCCCAGACCCATATATTGACGTCACGTACACCATTCATGTTCGTCGCAAAGTCCTGTTCTACTTGACTAATTTGATTTTGCCGTGCGTTGTACTAGCGGTGTTAACTGTCTTCTCGTTTAATCTCCCACCGGAGTCAGGCGAGAGGATTTCCCTGGTTATAACAATTCTCTTGGGTCTGACGGTGTTCATGCTGGTTTTCACTGAAAATGTCCCTCGTACCTCGGAAGTCATTCCGCTGATTGTCAAGTACGCGTTCACAGTAATGTGCGAGGTTTCGTTTTCGCTGCTTATCACGTGTATTGTTGTGAGGATTTACCATAAAGATCCCGCCAGACCCATGCCAGCATTCTATCGTTACGTCACATACCGGATACTCGCTCCAGTTCTCATGATGCAACCTGTTCCGGCGGGTAAACGGGATAGCCACCTTTGTAAGCAGCACCTGGAGCGAACAAAGGATAATCATTTCCGTCGTAGCAAACCTTACCAATACGTACGCAAGCTGTTCGGCAGCTACCCCAAGGATAACAACTGTAAAATGGAAATGGAGAGGCAGGGGGACGAAATCACCGATATAAGTTCAGGAATTTCTAGACAGTCGGACACTTTAAAGTGTCCTTCGTTAGACAAACTAGAAGACATATCATTTAGTTTGCGGGCCATCATTGACCACTTGAAAGACATCAAAGCAAACGAATTCAACAAGAACGACTGGCACTTCGCTGCACGAGTGCTCGACACGTTTTTCTTTTGGACGATGGCCTTGGCATTTGTAGTATCTACCATCATATTTTACTTTACGATTCCATGACCCAAGTGCTTAAAGCCAGAGACATGCTAGGTGAACAAAACAAAGCTAGTACAAGAGCCGTACAGCTTGCTTTTTAATAGTAAGAAAATCAAGTTCAGAGAATTATAAAGGAAAGGCGACTGTGAAGGTGCGAACTTGTAGCCACCAAATAAGGGAAATTAGGTCTCTGTGGTGGAAGGGTGTCGACTTTATCACAAATAAAGAAATCAGTAGAAAATGAAGAAGAATGAGGGAGTAATAATAAACAGCCTCCGAGGGCTCGGTGATCCACCCTTCTTAAGTATGCTAGCCAGCATTAAGGCAGGAGGTCCAAATGGGAAAATTAAGACCAAAAGAAATACAGCATAGGTAGAAAAATTAATAGAAAAAGCTAATAATATAAGCAAAATAATGCATGTTTAAACCACTTCATATCAACAGGTAACGTGTAGTACTTGTTTCATTTTAGCCACAATGTTACTGCGAGAATTACCTTTTCCTCGATAAATCATGTTTATAAAACTTGACAGGAGTTTTTATAAGACTAAGGATGTCCTCGATGAGATATTTAGTATGTGTGTCGGCGACCATCAACTACATGCGTACACCCAGAGAATGCAGTGCGATGAGATTGGTCAGTAATCTACAACAGCTCAAAGTGAAACTATTAGACTTTATATAGTTTGTTTTTCTCTGCTTAGTCCGCTCTATGCAACGTATGCAACTGAGAATCGTTACACATTTTAGTTGACGTATTACGACGAGGTTCAAAATTAATGGCTCACATACCGTATTTTTTAAAAGAATAGAATATCGAATAGTTAAAACGATTCAAACTCAGCGTGTCGATCGTAAACAAATTACCTTAACTGAATGAGAGTTGTAAATATTCTAATTTTCACCCTCGAGTAGATAACATCAGTCAATCTGTCTAGCCTATCATTTATATAATAAACACGTTCCTTTTTCAATGTCTAAAATGTAAATGACTAGCGAGATTTTGTGCAATTTCGCTTTCATTGGCAAAGGGCATTATAATGTAGCGCCTAATCGTAATATCAGTTGGTCGCCGATTGCTTAGCTTGGCATTGGAGATATACAAGGGGTTTTGACGAAATCAAGTCATGAGATGGGCAATGCACCTTTATGGAAAAAACGAAACAAACGTTCACCCATCCTGACTGAAGGAGCTCAAATCAAATAAACAATTTATTACATGAAACAAAGAACGCCATTTTTTTAAGATAGCCCCATCTGCCAAGCTTAGGATCTAGTTCATCCTGCCACCTTCAAGGAAGTATCCAAATAATAAAAGCATGTAAGGCTACATTCCCTCTAAATTCGTTAATTTGACTAAAAATGAATAATATCAGACAAAAGGAACAGACAAAAACACCAAAAGCCGAACTTACCATTTGCTGGGAGGCCACTGCAGGGAAAACTTTACTTTTCTCCCAGAAACGTCCAAAAAGCCGACCAGAAGGGCCTTCATCTACAGTGCAGCAAGGTGTCTGTACAGTCCATCCCTTATTTCTCCTAATAGCAAAACCGGAAAAACAATGTTTGAAGATTTAATGTCACTGTAGTACATGTACAATCATTACAAACCTGACGAAATTTTTAAATAAGAAAATAGAGATATAAATGAAGATGCAAGTAACACTCGAGACAGAGGTGCGTGAAAAAATCTATCTCTACCGCCCTTTTACCAGACGATAATAATTATAATAGTATTTACATTTTTACATGATGCATTTCTCAACTCAATGCGCCTGACAGCAAATAAATAACAAAATGAAACAGAACAACCGGTAAATGGGATTTAATTTATTGAAACGTATTTGTTTAAAACCGTAGAAAAATACTAAACAACTGCTAAGCAGTCATCAGTGATGTGTATAGATGGTCACAATTCGTCAAGATTGACGGATGAAGATTGTATTAAACCATGCTTGACAAAATCTAATCCTGAACTAAACGCCTACAGGCGTTTACTCGGGCTACTCTTAATGTATAGCGTAGTAATTTGTGTAAAAAGTACTACTGAAATAGGTAGAGTTACAAACGGGAAGAAAACCCAACCGCAACTAGGGTCGGAGCTGTCGTCACGCAATTTCGTAATTGCAGGTCATGAGTAATTTCTACTTGTGTTTATTTTTGTCTGCTGGCAGTGTAGCTTTCACTATATTGAAGTTCATAGTCAGTCTCGACTGCACATTTAAAGTGTGGGTCATTAAAAATGATAGTCTGGTTAACTGAGACAAACTTGAATACAACTGATTTCCAATATTCATTATTGACACCAGATGATTAGCAGAATTGATTCCTTGTTTGTTATTGTAAATCAAAGGGCATAAACTCATTGTAA
>Ga0126337_10000918_pt1 | contig 16641 bp, 17 predicted proteins | sample DipCmetagenome_FD_92527 | JGI IMG/M metagenome (GOLD analysis project Ga0126337, IMG submission 92527) | Coral microbial communities from La Bocana,Puerto Morelos, Mexico - Diploria C A metagenome | ecosystem: Host-associated > Invertebrates > Cnidaria > Coral | place: La Bocana,Puerto Morelos... | reverse complement strand
TTGTTGTTGGTTGTTGTTGTTGTTTTTGTTGTTGTTGTTGTTGTGGTTGTGGTTGTGGTTGTGGTGGTTGTTGTTGTTGTTGTTGTTGTTGTTGTTGTTGTTGTTGTTGTTGTTGTTGGTTTTCAAATCTCACAGGCAATGGTTTCTCCATGACTGCCATCATGGAAAATCCATGACATTTGATCAAAATTTGAAGTGTGAACAATCTATGAAGTTTTGGAAAGTTTTGGAAAGTTGTGGAACATTGTGGACTGTTGGCGCAAGCGTCCAAGGCTGGTTTGGCTAACGTTTGCAACGTTGGATTCTACTCAACATACCTCTCCCCCAAGTCTGGCAAATGCAGAAAAACAAATTAAGTCAAATTCTGCCAGATATACCTCACCAAACCTCAGTGAAACCTCAACATATCTCTCCCCCAAGTCTGGCCCGGAGTTCTGCAGCAAAGTTGGTTAAAGGCAAAGGTACTTCAACCAAAACCCACTCAAACAAGTTACTAGTTTACATGTGGTGAGAAGAAGGTGTTTGGAACCCTTGCTTTCAAGGCCTGGAAAGAATCACTGATGCGCTGCAAGATATGGTAACCACTAGTGTCGTTTGTACCGGGACGAAGAGTATCGCGAGCCCTCACTGTGTCAAGGACTTGTGGCGCCAGTCAATCGAAATGACCGTTCTGTCACGAATCTTCATCTCAGGAAATCGGGGGCACAATCGATACCCTGCACCCTCAACACACGTGTTGCGACGTATTCAGGCACACGGATACGCTGATTGAGAAGAGGATTAGATCGAGAAATGCGAATACCAGCACAAGATGACGATGCACGTGCTAAAGCTGAAGGTGCTGCTTGATGAACGACCTCTTCTTCCTCCTCAGCCTCCGACTCACTCACGACAATAGTTTCGGCCACTGGGCTATCAATCGTCACTTCGCCCTCGTACCGCTCCAACAAAATTTCACCCCGTCTAGGTTGCCACCGAGTCAACTACTAATGTGCTGTATGATCAAAGGTCATTGCGCCAACAGGTGAATATAGGCATGGACCCGAATGTTGCAGCTTCAGCCATAGCACATGCACAGGCGGTTGAATCCCAAGCTACTCAAAGGGTTGATGAGATTCAAAGGGAAGCTAGCCAGTATACTCAACACATTGAGCAACAGGCGTTGCAACATGTTCAAGGGGTTGAAATCCAAGCTCAACATGCAGTTGAAGCCGCAGATTCACATGCTAGGGGGGTTGAAATGAGAGCTCATCAACTTGTAGAACAAATGCGTGATGTTCATAGGCGTGAATTATCTGAAATTCAGACTGTTGCGAATCAAGCCTATCAGAATTCCCAACAGCAACTTCATGCCATGATGGCTGAAAATAGTGTTTTGAATCAAAGGTTGGAGTCGCAATCAAGGTTGCTGGAAACCCAACAAAGTCAACTGCAAGAGTTGCTGACTACTGTGCGTAAACTTCAGTCCGAATTAGACTTCATTGAAACATCAGAATGTAGCATCAACATCGCCAGTGGTTGTAGATAATGGCACGGGTATTCAGGGGCTTCAAATGCAGATGTTTCAGATGATGCAGGATTTGTCCAAAGAAGCTCAGGCATTGAAACAAGATCGCCAGACTGATTTGTTGAGGGCACAGTTGCATAAGCAAGGGAATACACCTAGTCCTATTGCTCCAAGTCCAGCTTGGTCAGGGTCAGCTTGTGCAGGGATTCCGGATAACTTCAACATAGCAACCCCGACCATGAAGTTCCGACAGATAAGATATTCAAGAACCTTCGTCAAATAGTGATCGTGCATCTCATTCAAACATTCCTTTGAAACCACCGCGAGAGCCGTCATCACCAGGATCTTCAGCTTCGTCATCAACGTCGTTTGGATTCCGCGGTGGCGGTGGTGGGGGTTCATCGGGTTCACCAGGAGCATCAGGATTGCAAGGAGGGTCATTGAACTCATCACTGCATAGATCAGCGGGTGTAGGATCAGGAAGAGTAGAATTGACAGAGAAGGAGATTTATAAGTCAAAAGGTTTTCCCCTTGTCAAGATTGAGCAACTACCTGTCAATGCAGCGCAATTTAGGAGTTGGAGGAATGCCTTCATTACCAAAACATGTGCCATTGATCAAACGGGGCAGGATATCATTTTGGCATGGATCTCCGAAGCATTTAATGTAGAGGATGGTGATCAGCTTCATAGTTCTGGGATATTGCCACGACTAGATGCACACAGTGTTAGCAGATACTAAGCATCTAAAGTCAGAGATTGGGATGTCTTGTCAAAGCTACATTGAGAAATGTCAAATGGCAGGAAGAAGCCCAAAGGGTCGATTCATGATTTGGTTGTTGGCGCAGCAGTTGAGGTTGGACTTGCAACGGGGTGCAAACCTCACTGAGCAATCTCTTCTTGCACTAGACTGTGAAAGTTTTACCTATAATGGTTTGAAGGCGTTCATCGAAAATATTGAATTCGTATTGAATGCCATTCCGTATGATCATCAACCTTCATAAAGAACAAAGTTCACATGGCTTTTCTGGAGGGTGAAAAGGTGCAGAATGATTTAACGTCATATTGACAGGGTAAAGGGCGTCCACCAGATTCTCATCGTAGAACCTTTGCGTGGCTATTCGATAAACTGAAAACAGCCTTGTGGGAGATTCGTGAGGATCAGAACGAGGAAGCTATCAAGAATGCACTTTCGCCATCAAAAGGTTCAAAGGACACAAAGCCGAAGAGTGCCAGTGCCGCGAAAGTTGGTGAAGATAAGGATACAGAGTTGTCAAAGGCAGCAGCAGCAGCAGCAAAGGTGAAGCCGCCGAAGGCTCCTCCAAAAGGTGCTGGTAAATGAAAAGGGAAGGAAGGTAAAGGAGATGCACCACAAGATCCAGCAAGAGATAAAGTCACAGGTGCTCCAAAAGGAAAACCAAGTGTACCATGTGTGTTTTATCCAAAGGGTACTTGCAATCGTGGTTCAGATTGTCCTTTTGCACATGTGGATCCGAAAGCATCAGCCAAGGAGAAGGCAAAACAGCCGTCCAAGGCTGCTCCCGCAGCAAAAGCAACCGTTGCCGCTGCTTTGGCCAGCAGTGCAAGCCAGGTTTCTGGAGCTGAAACCAGCGATACCAGCTTCAACATCATTTGCATCAAACTTTACATCTACGCTTAGGTATGCATTTGCCCCTTTTCGTTTTCTGTTATCCGTCTTTGCAGCCGTCAGTAGTTCTATAACAAGCACAGGCGTTTGCATTAGTGCATCCCTGTTGCCAAGTGGGTGTGCCAGCAGTAGTGTAACATCAACATGCCATGATGCACAGAACAACTGTGAAGGGCTGTATCGCATTGAGTGGATTGCTGATTGAGGTGCTGGTCGTGATTTAGCATCGTTTCAAGCTTTCGAAGCTCAAGGTGTCCCAGCGAGTGTTTCCCAAGGAGCTGCCAGTTCCGAAGGTTCCGTCAGGTTTGAAACAGGCAATGTTCATGTCACAAGTGATTCTGTTGTTCATGCCAATGGTAGTCAGGTAGGAGAAGCAGCATTTTGCATGTTGGACTCGTGTCCCCTTGTAAGATCGCTAGGACAGTTAGTCGAAGGTGGAACGCCATTCATCTGGCTTCCAGGCAAACTACCCTATCTAGGTTGCAATTCGCAATCTGTCCAAATAGTAGCTCAAACAACTAAAATTGAAGTTGCCGACAGAGTCGGAGATCATGTTCCAATCTTTGCGGAAATCATGCAATTCAATGATGCATCGTATGGTCTTGCAGCAGCTGTAGCCGAACCAGATGCAGCGGCTGATCCGGTACCAGAAATTAGGGGGGATCATGCAGATGCAGACTCGGAATAAGATGAGGAAGAGCCAGCTACTCGACACCAAAGGCTGGTTCGTGTCATTTTCCTAAGAACCAAGCGTGTGAAATATGTTCCAGAAGTAGAATGTATCGAAAGAAGGTGACCTTTATAAGGCGCCGTGATCCTTTAAGAGACCAGGGAGAATTACAGGCAGTTGAGCAATTCGGTGAAAGACTTGCTACTGCTTTCATCATAGTCCAGAAGACAGTCAGGAGGTGAAAGTGTAGTGCAGGTAATCCGTGATGAATTTTCAGGCTGGATTCGTGCATTTCATTCCTGTGACACAGAGAGATGCAGACACAGTTGCCCGTAATCTTTTAGAATATCTTGGTCCTGCATACAATCAACCCCATATCATGGTGAAAAGTGACAATGCCCGTGAAGTCATTGCAGCAGCCAAACAGTTGCACTTCACTCACGAAGCCACGTTAGAGAACAGGTTTCCCCACAATAGTGTTCTTGAACGAGATATCAGGACATCGGAGGAGATAACTCGTGCATGTCATTTACAGGCAGGCTTTGATGTGAATGAAGGCATGTGGCCATTGTCAATAGAGTATGCATCAACAATCTTTAATGCCGTGCACAAACCAAATGGCCAAGATAAGACTCGTCATTTTCTTGCAACCAACTCCGAATTTTCCGGTCGTCAAGTGTTGCTTGGTCAGTTAGTGCACTACAGGATTGATCCAACAAAGCGTGGTAAATTTGATGCATCAACTTCACCGGGATTGTTTGCAGGATGGCTTTTTGATGCTGGTCCCAAATCACATAAGAATGTCTATTATGTAGTAGACTAAAAACGTGTGAAAGAGAAACAGTCCGGTTTTAATTTGCCCATTGCGGATGGAGCCCCAAAGTTGCCACTGAAAATCGCTGCCGATGAAGCATTGGCAAATTTCAAAGAAGTTAATCTTGGACACATAACCGCACTAGATATACCGTTCTCTAGCGTTGACGGGGAGACATCTGTCAAGAAGCGGAACGAGTATATCACTCTTGATCGGATCATACGTTTTGGAGCCACACCAGGTTGTAGAGCATGTGAATCTGCATCAGACCATGCGCAACACTCTGCAAAATGTCGTGCTAGGTTCAATGGTTTGATACGGGCTGATCGGATTGCATCGTCAGGGGTATCTACACCACCGCCGACTCCTGTTGTTCCTCCAACACCTACACCGGCGCCAGTTAGTCCACCACCTGTTGCAGCAGATGCCATAGAGGATGAAATTGATCCAGCATCATTTTCGGCAGGCATTGTACCAGGAGAGGAATGGAAAGAAGCTCTTGTAGGTAAGATCAATCAACATATCAGCAGTGAGTTCGTTCAAGTTGACAAAGATAGGAATATGCAAAGACGACTGCATCAACTGCCAGGTGAAAACATGTTGTTTGAATATGCGTGTAGTGATGACTCATTGCTAGGACATGGTTGTCAACGCTTTGGTGTAAAGTGCACAAGATTGACAAAACAGGTTGTTGATCTATCTGATCCAGAACAAGTCAATCAAGTTCTAGGACAAGTTCAATCCATGGCAGGCGCAGAGCTCTGGTTGTCCATCACGTGTACTTTTCATTCACCGCTACAAAATTTGAACATTCACCAATACGGTAAATCCTATGAACAAAAGTTGAAGAAGAAACGGAAGGTTGTCAGACGTATGGTTAACCTTGCATTGCTAACGGGGGCAGAGTAGCAGTAGAGTGGCCGCAAGAATGCCAACTGTGGTTGCTTAAAGAGCTTCAGACATTTGAGCAACGCTTAGGCCTTCGTCATGTCTATTTCTCAGGTTGTGCTTTGGAGCTTAAAGGAAAGAATGGTTTGCACATACGAAAGCCGTGGTGCATCTCCACGAACTCCTTGCGTTTGATTCAACACTTCTCACAATGTCAGTGCCCAACAAACCATCAGCATGAGCCCGCCGAAGGTGGAAATGCTTCTGGCGCTGCATATTATACAAAAGAGTTTGTAGACACAGTTTTGGAGAGTTTGTACCCAAGAATGTTTTACCACTCTATCCCATCGGTTGCTGAAAGTTCGGCGCTAGTCACTCTCAACATGAGTCGTAGTCAATGGCTGAATGACGAACAAGGGGTCAAAGCCGTTCAAGCAGAAGCAGACGGCCTCCGTAGTAACCAAACATGGGATGATGATTCGGTAGACACACTTTCCAACTAGAAGAAATGGTCAAGGGAAACCAAAACCCAAATTCATGTTGCTGATCTCTTAACCCTATGTGGGATTAAGCGCTATGAATTAGCGCCATCCAAGTGGAAGTACAAGGGTCGTATAGTTTATAGAGGGGATAGGATTAGAGATTCCGAAGGAAACATAATTCTATTTCAAGAGACAGCCACCACACCAACAGCGATAATTTCACTTCAGATCACCCTTTGGTATGGCATGAAACGCGAGAACAAGGTAACTTGTAGTGACGCAGTTCAAGCCTTTCTTCAGAGTTTTCTTGACCAAGGTGATTTTATGCTTGTAATAATCCGGAAAGAGCTTTGGCTTTCATCATGGTCGAGAAAGTTCGGAGAGCATGCTGTGTTGGCAGTTCGTTTGAGGAAAAGCCTTTACGGACACCCAAAGGCAGGAAGATGGTGGCAGGATCACCTAACAACTTGTCTTATTGCTCTAGGAGGGATAGAGATGCAGGAACATGCAAGTAACTTTGTGTTTCGGTGGACAGGAGACGATGGAAAATTCCACGTCATCCCGCTAAATGTCTACCTCGACGACCTTACGCTTAGTGGACATCATTCCTGTCATGCGTCCTTTTGGAAAGCATTGTCAGAGAAAGTCAAGTTAGATCCTTTTCAAGAAATTGGTCCAGAAGGTTTGCAGATTCTTGGTCGAAAACATCGTATTGAGCGAGGTCCTGACAGTACGAAAATCACATTCGACATGAGGACTTTTGTTGATCAGGTCGTTTCCACCTACTGTGAGTTGACTGGAACTCCTATCAATCAGCTTAAACATGTTGCAACTCCAAGTTTCCCTGAATCCTCTATGATTGATATAGAACTTTCACAAGAAGGAGCTTTATCGGGTGTGGCATCACGTGTACTGATGAGAGCCTTTTGGCTTTCCAGACTTGCCAGACCGGACATTAGCTTCATCATTGGAAGGGTGACGACAAGAGTGACCCGGTGGTCGAGATTATCTCCATCATTCCAGAGAAAAGATTCTGACGGGTTGCATAGATCACAAGCGTGAAGATGAAGCATCGGTTGACGTGTACACTGACAGTGATTTTGCGTCTTGCCCATATAGTGCAAAGAGGGCCAGTGGTATTCTCATTGTCAGTCGTTCAGAAGGCTCAGTATTTCCACTGTATTGGACGAGCAGAAAGCAATCCAGTACGGCTCGAAGCACGCCAGAGGCAGAAATGATTGCGATGTCAACTGCAATGTTCTCTAAAGCCTTTAGTGTGCAGACAATGCTAGAGCATCTTCTTCAAAGGTCAGTGCGTGTGACTTACAGACAAGATAATCTTGGGGTAGTTCAGATTTCGGAATCTGGATATTTTGTGAAACTCAGACATGCTCATCGAGTACACCGAGTGAACGTGAGTTCCGTTCATGAGGTCTTGACAGGTGGGTTTGCGCGTACGATCGAATACACACAAAACAATAAGCAGATAGCCAATGGTCTGACCAAGGTTATAGCACCAGTTGATTGGACGAAGATGCTCACGCAACTTTGTGTCGAGGATTTTGTCGAAGAAGTAGCATTTGTGTGTTTGAAATTACATCAAGACTCTTGGTTCTTAATGTCGGAAATTGTACATAGGGCTCACATGTTTGAGATGAGGGGGGAGTTGTGAAATCACACTGTACAGACACCTCACCCATGTTCACATGTGATGTCTTACCATTTATGTAGCTATAAGCATTCATCTTGCCATGCGGCGGCTTACATTTGGCTCAAGTACTGGTTAAAACAGAACGCTCCGCTGCTTCACGTTGTGATTGCATACATATCTCTCAAACCCTTACTGTGGCTGTGGTAAGGTGTTTTAACTATCGCCGGGAAGTTTCAAAGCTGGAACAAAGGCACATGTTGACCAAGGACTGTAAGTAAAGGCGATGTTGGGTCATGTGACTCACACCCCACAAAACGCGTGTCACTCTTCTAAGTAAAAAGTTGACCCAATTTAAAAAAGCTTCCAAAAAGAAGATATGATTTGTGGAAACGCACGTGTATGTGTCAGAAGATGTGATTTGTGATACGGCGGGTAGTGAACAAACATCATCAGTAATCATGTTGTGGGCAAAACGCGTGTGTACGTATGTAGTGGGAGGGCGGGTGGGAATGAATGACACTTGTTATTTTACGTTCGATCCGAAAAAACTTGACCCCAGTCCCCACCCCAAACCCCACTCCCCACCCTAAGCCCCAGTCCCCGCCCTATACCCTAGTCCCCCCAGTCCCCACCAGTTAGACCTTAATGCTGTTCCTGCTGTGAGAAAGTATGCCTGTGTTTGAAAATGACCCGCGGGTTTTGTCTTTGTGTTTGAAAATGACCCCCCACATGTGTTTGGAAATGACCATCGGCTTCTTGGGGCCCAAAATGATGGCCGTGGCAGTAAAAATTGATTCTAAAGTGTACAACAAACAATTTTTACACCAAGCACCCTTTACACCAGGCACCCTTTACGCGAGGAACCTTTTGCACGCGACACCTGCTACACCAGACAACAACTTTTACACCAGGCACCCTTTAGACCAAAAACTTTTTGCGCCAAACACTTTTTACACCAGACACCTTCTACACCAGACGCCTGTTACACAAGACAACTTGTACCACAAACAACTTTCACACCAGGCACCCTTTACACCAGAAATCTTGTGCGCCAAACAACTTTTACACCAGACACCTTCTACAACAGACAACATTTACACCAGACAACTTTTACACCAAACACCTTTTACACCAGACAGCTTTTACACCAAACAACTTTTACACCAGACACCTTTTACACCAGAAACCTGTTGCACCAAGCAACTTTTAAGGATCAGCCCCTCCCACCAGCGATGCTCAGCGGCCTGTAAAGGGATGGTGCATCCCACACATGACTTGGTGTCTTTGGGCCGAAAGAAGCAATGTGCAAAATGCTTCATGAAAGTGTTTGTTGACACAAAGAATCATCCAAAAGGGCTTGAAAAACCTTGCAGGAACAGACCTTACAGAAAACAAAGTGCCTTGAAGGCGGAAGATCTGAGGCAGAAAATAGTCCAAGGAGGCATTGAAAGGTTTGCGCGGAAAAAAATCTTCAGCAGCCTTTAAGGGCCAGCCATCCTGAGCTGCCACCCTTGGCAGCCATCCTGCTGTGGTCAAGGTTGGTGGTCAGCTATCAGTAACTATCGCCACAAAAACTCAAACCCACAAAATCGCAAACGCAACACAACCCCAAAAACACGAACAAACAAAATGCAAACATAAACACACGAACACAAAAACACAAACGCAAACACACAAACACAAGCACAAACACAGCAAAACACAAACACACAACACAAGCAGAAAAACGCAAACACACACAAACACAAGCAGAAAACACAAACAGACGAACATAAGCAGAAAAACACAAAAGCACGACCGCGCAAAAGCACAAACACAAAGACACAAACACACAAAAACACAAACGCAAACACAGAAAAACACAAACACGCAAACACACACACACACAAAACACAACCACACAAACGCAAACACAGAAAAACACAAACACGCGAAACACACACACACACACCCACACAAATAAATGCAAACATGCAAACACAAGCAGAATAAAACAAAAACACACCCACGCAAAAACACAAACGCAAAAGCACAAACACGCAAACACAGAAAAACAAAAACACAGAAACACAAAAACACAAAACCACAATCACGCAAACACAGAAAAACACAAACACGCAAATACCCACAAAAACACAACCGCGCAAAAACACAAACGCAAACACAGAAAAACACAAACACGCAAACACAAGCAGGAAAAAAACAAAAGCACACCCACGCAAAAACACAAACACAAAAGCACAAAAACACAAACACGCAAACACACGCAAAAACACAACCACACACAAACACAAGCAGAAAAAGACATTAAAAACAACCACACAAAACCGGAGAAAGACACACACAGACACACAATGCAACTACGACATTTGATGACGCTTGAAATGTCCAGTACAATGCGCGGTCAGTACTACAAAGCTTAACACAGTACTACTCCGTACTACAAAGTACTACACAGTACTACTCCGTACTGCAAAGTACCCCACAGTACTACTCCGTACGACAAAGTACTGCAAAGTGCTACTGCGTACTACAAAGTACTGCTGTTACTTTTTACTAAACAGCACTACTCCAAACTACACAGTACTGCTCCGTACTAAACAGTACTACTCCGCACGACAAAGTACTACACAGTACTTCTCCGTACTACAAGTACAAAGTACTACTCCATATACGACAAAGGTGCCACACAGTACAGTGCGCGGAAACACCTGGAGATGCAAAACAGAATGTAGCTGCGACATTTATGATTCTATTTGCTGAGAATTGAAACCTCCAATACATTGCACGGAGCAATTCCTGGACCTTCAAAATTACGTTTCGCTACAGTGTCGCGTGGTGCAGCCACCGAATCCTGCAAGCGGGTTCATGAAGCAAAATGAAAATTGCGCGTCTCGCTACAGCGGCATGCGTGCAAAAATCTCGAAATGTACTTCGCTGGAAGTAGATAGGCTCTTTACCTTTTAACTTTTTGCCCTAAAAAGGGATAGATATCTTTTTTTTTTGAGTACATACTATCCTAATCATAATGGTTGTCTACGCTGGAATTAGGTTGGATGTCAATGTTCAACTTGTAACTTTTTGCCCCAAAGATGATGAATCATGTATATTATTGTTTAATGATACAATAATTGAGAATAGGAGTATTGTCATGATTCGTTGACGATAAAGCATTGTCTTTGATTTGAAGCATTTCAAAATTATGAATAAGTAAGTTAATGTGTTATCACAATGATACTTAGATGAATATGTTCATAAGTATTTTTGAAACAACCTAATATTACATGGCTGGAAATGGATTGGATTTAGAAGATAGCTTGCATGTTTCATATGCAATCCAAAATTTGATTCGCCTGCCTGAAAGACAAGAGCAGAATGACCTCACCATAGGCCCAAATGACCTTCAAAATCACCGCGCAATTAGCTGAAGTAAAGCTCACCATGACTCAGGAAGTTGCTGAATGTGGTTGTTGACAGTTATTTTTGTAAGTGACATTTCAGGAAGTAAGAATCTCAGCTCAAGTTGATATCAATCAATTCAACGTCTCAATCTAGCAACCCTGCAAACTTGATTTCGCAATCCAAAAGCAAACTCGGATTGACCTTTAAGTGCGCCCAAATGGCAATAGTTTCGTTTAATTAATACCTCAAAGTAACTTCAAAATGACCTCACAATTACCGACAAAGAGGGCAAAAAACATTCCAAGCTTCTTCAGCCCTAGCTTTTTCACCTTCCTCCACTTGCCCATGGCTGTGCTGCCTCTGGCAGAACGGATCTGATTGTCGCGAGTGAATTCGCGGTGTCGGAATGCATGCCGATTTCAACAATTTTGCTTCAATAATCATGTCGCCAGGCTGTGGATCTAATAGATTCTAACAGCACTCTGCACACAAACTTTGCTTTCAAAACGGCATGTCCTTCACGAAAACAAACTTTTGGAGCGGGCGAAGGAAAACAAAGCGCAAATGCAGCCAGTTGCCCGTGTTGAGAATCACGATGAAATATGATCTTTTTTTTTTCAAAGATGCTTAGATGAACACGCCGGTATTCACCATCGATCATCCGAACATCAGCAGCACCTCCACCAATGCAGCTTTCCAAAACGAATTCAGATTTGCAGTGTGAGGATTGTAGACAGGCAAATGCGGTGTAGAAAAGGAAATATTATCATTTTTGGTGCAAAATAGCTACGTGCAGCGGTCCGGTGAGCACAGAGCTGTTTTCAGACTTATGACTATAATTTGTAGTGTCAGATATTCTGGCAAATGTCAAACGAAAGTTAATCTTTTGGGGGCCATTCTAATTCCAGCGCAGTGTTCAATTTACTACAGTGCGGTGCGCAAAAATGTGTGAAACATGTCAGACATGCCTGCGGCAGTTCGCGGCATACAAAACTTATCATTTTACTACAGTTTCGATCGTCCGACAACTACGAAGTGACTAGACGGTTGCTTCGGCGCATGAAAAATTTGCATTTGGCAACAGTTTTTGAAGTCCAAAGAGCACGAAGTGACGAAAGGATTGCTTCGTCAATGTGTAAATTTTGCATGTCGCCAACAGTTTTGAACGTCCAACGAGCACGAATTGACGAGAGGGTTGCGTCGGCGACGTGAGAGATTTGCATTTCGCAGCAGCCCTTAAAAACCGACGAGCACGAAGTGAGCAGAAGGTTGTTTCGGCCTGCAGGAGAAAACTTTGCAGTCGGTCACAGTTTTGGAAGCCCGACGAGCACGAAGTGACGACGAGAGTGTTGCTTCGGCAGGTGAAAAAATGAGAGGGTTGTGTGTCGATGCGGCCTGCCAAACCTATACCCCGCGGAAAAAAACCAATGATTTTTCAAGAGGAGCAGCATTTTCGAAGAGCAGCCTTTCTCAGCAGCTTTTTTCAGCAGCCTTTCTCAGCAGCCTTTCTCAGCAGCCTCTCAGCAGTTTTTTTCAGCAGCCTTTCTCAGCAGTTTTTAGCAGCTTTTCTTAGCAGCCGTCCTCGGCTATCATCTTGCTGTGGTCAGGGGTTGGTGGTCAGCTACGAAGGCGTTCTTTGAAAGAACCCTTTCGCAACGCTTTCGGGAAAAGTCCCGAAACTTTGCTACGCACCCTTAGCGTAGCATCGTATCGTAGTGTCATAGTATCTTACTGTTGTAGTATCATAGTCTCAGAGTATTGTAGCCCCATAACCGCATGCCCCAGGGTATCAGAATTTCACGGTCTCATAGTACCAGAGTATCAGACTATCATAGTGTCCTAGTATCAGAATATATCATATCCTCAAAGTATCACAGTCTCATAGTCCCGCATACTATCACAGAGTATCATAGCATCAGAGTATCCTAGTTCGATAGGGCGGGTATGTTTCCTTCTTTAATGGCACACACACACACACACGTATTTGTGTTCTGTTCACTGTTAGGATAGTAAACTGTGTGGCTATAATTTCGAAAACTGATACGACTGATTGGAGACTCAGAACTTCTGGAACATTCAGTTAAGCAGTGGAAACAGGTGCGGAAACCAGGTAGAAGGTTTATCCTTTTTCGATGATTCTTATATTTTTCCAGTGCGTAGCCGTGAATTTTCTTCCTTTGACATGGAAGCTGAGGCGTGCAGCCAGAGGAATATGATCAAGTAATGGAAGACGCTTCGAAACTCCTCGAGATGGACGGACCTCAAGTTTTAGCAACTGCAATGGCTATTCTGGACAGTCGTCATGCAGATTTGCAACGTGCAGTCTGTGACCGTCCATCTATTTTAAGTGGAAAGAAAGGTTACCTTTGCATATTAGCCAACGACCCGGATCACACTGTGGCCACTACAGAGGGTGAAGTTCAGAGAATCGTCACTTGGACGTCAAAACTGTTGATGAGAAAATGGTGTGGAAGAGGGTTGGGAACTGGTTGAGCTGGTTGACCTTGTGACATACCAAGGTGGGGTCGCTTCTTCCAAAGACAGCTGTCATTGGCCGAGTCGCCCGGGTGACTGGCGGTTGGGCATTAGATGTTCAACATCACCATGCAAGCAGACTGGTGGAGGACACTCTGGGTTGGAATTCGGAACCCATGCCATGGCAACTTCGTCAATATGGTGCGCGAACTGAAATTTGAGGGCACATTTTGGCAAGTTCCGTTCGAGGAGTTGCGCTCTGGTCGCCAATCAGCTCCATTTGAAGTTGTGGTCTGCCAACGAATGCCACGCGCCAGGGGCTTGGGTTTTGCTAGCTTTCATCAAAATGGTTTCAGGCAGTTTAGGCGATGCAAATTGGTAACGGTTTAACGAGTTCGACAGGGTCTTACAGCCATAAAGACACACGAAGAAGTTGGAGTTGAGTACTTGATTGTTGATGCGTTGATTGTGGCAGTTCTCAGGTGCTACGTGCCTCACGATCAAGACGAGCAAAGGCACCCTGGACTGCCCAACGTCGGTGGGCCTTCCGAAGGAGTGCCAATAAGGTGCTTTGAGCCGGAAAAAAACTTTCACGAGAAGGTTCATAATGGTTCATATTTGTGATAATGATATGTAACAATGATATCATATAAGATCATGAATTCATGATAAGCGAATATAAGCGACAAAATTCATGTGATTTTTGGTGGCAAACTCTTCAGGACGTGCAACTTGGCGCTCACAGAGCCAAAGACAGACATGAAACACAGCATTTCACAGACAGCAGCTTCAAGATGTGAGTCCAGACATTGATCCGATCACAATCTTGAGAGCGAAAATGATATCTTTCTTTACTATATGCTTACTTTACACATATCTTAGATTATATATATTTTTTATATTTTACCAGGATATTTGTGTATATGAAAGAAACAAATCAATAGAGACAAATATGCACACACTCCGAAACAAAACATTGTATATTTAGATGAGTAGTGATTATACATTTACATTTTTGCTTTTGAAAGTCGTGCGTTTCATGTTTTGGCCGCCAAGCGCTGCCTTATTCAGCAGCGAGGCTGATTTTTTTGTGTCGATGCAATCGGTCCATGTTCATGAACAGATCCAGGAGAGACTGAGCAGATGGCATATTCATATACATGTAGTTCTTATGCTTCTGTCATGCACGTTTTGCTTCGCGTGGGTCTTGCCACAACATCTTCGGATCATTTCGTTCACGACTTCGCTGAAGAAGTTGTTCGGTAAACACTCATATGAATGTTAGTTACCCAGGATGCGGAGGACTTCATGGATTTCGGTCATTTTTCTGTGGAGGTGAGAGCAAAGCCAAGCGGCATCCGAGTCACCAATGCTCGCACGGGCTTTGTGAGGATTGGTTGTTTATTTTGGAAAAAAACGCTGCTTCAATCTTTGTGTTTTTTCCCTTCACGTTTCTTGTGTGACGGCTATCAAACTTGGAGTAGGACGGAGTAGTACGCAGTCATGCGGAGGAGTACTTTGTGGGACGTAGTAGTATGGAGCAGTTCTTTTTAGTACCTTGTAGTAAATAGTAATGCTTTGTAGTACGGATTAGTGCTTTTTATTAAAGAATACTTTGCAGTACTGCGTATTTTGTAGTACATTGTAGTTCTTTCTAGTTTGTATTGGTGCTTTGTAGTACTTTGTAGTGCTTTCTGTGTGGAGTTGTACTTTGTTGTGCTTTGTAGTATTGCGTACATTGTAGTTCTAGTACGTTTGTGGCACGGGCAGGAGAAAGACATTGCAGATCCATCTGGAAACAAACAGCAGTAGAAGGGCTAGGATGAACCTATTTGACGCTGTAGGTGGGCAACCTACAGCAGTGAAAGGACTAGGATGCAGCTATTTGACGCTGTATGTTGGCAACCTGCAGCAGTAAAAGGGCTAGGATGCAGCATTTGACACTGTAGGTTGGCAACCTGCAGCAGTAAAAGGGCTAGGACGCAGCTATTTGACGCTGTAGGTTGGCAAACTGCAGCAGTAAAAGGGCTAGGATGCAGCTATTTGACGCTGTAGGTTGGCAACCTGCAGCAGTAAAAGGGCTAGGATGCAGCTATTTGACGCTGTAGGTTGGCAACCTGCAGCAGTAAAAGCGCTAGGATGCAGCTATTTGACGCCGTAGGTTGGCAACCTGCAAGCAGTAAAAGGGCTAGGATGCAGCTACTTGAGGCTGTAGGTTGGCAACCTACAGCAGTAGAACGGCTAGGATGGAACTATCTGACGCTGTAGGTTGGCAACCTACTGAAGTAATTAGGCTAGGATGAAGTTAATTGACGCTGTCGGTTGGCTAGGATGCAGCTATTTGACGCTGTAGGTTGGCAACCTACAGCAGTAAAAGGGCTAGGATGCAGCTATTTGACGCTGTAGGTTGGCAACCTACTGAAGTAAAAGGGCTAGGATGCAGCTATTTGCAACCTATACAGCAGTAAAAGGGCTAGACTTGAGGCTGTAGATAGGCAACCTTGTAGGTTGGCAAGCTACACCAGTAAAAGGGCTAGGATGCTGCGAGATTCAACACAGCAAGGAGTCCTCATGGATCCAGTGCTAATTGAGACTCAAGAACCATTGAGGCCTCCTCACTCCTGCGTTCTGAGCCTCGTTAGGAGGAATGTTTGTTTGTTGGTTTGTTTTTCAACAATTTTTTACCTGCAAATCTCGATTCGCCGATGCCTCTTCGCGAGCGAACTGTTGTGATGCAGCGCCTTCTTCGTGCAAATGCGCCTTCAAACTTGCAGACTTCGACGCTTCAACGCTTCGCCCATCGTACCATGATTGCCCTGCATAGCAAGTTCCTGTGCCCTGCGAGAAGCACTTCGTGACCCTGCACTGGGTTCCCCAACAGCAAAGTTTCAAAGTACTTGACTACCGGGACTACCCCCGGGACTACCGCACATGCAAATGCTCAAGTCCACCTTTTTCTGCCACCATTGAAATCGCCTAGCCATTTTTTACTGCTGCAGATTGCCAACCTACAGCGTCAATTAGCTTCATCCTAGCCCTTTTACTGCAGTAGGTTGCCAACCTACACATCAAATAGCTGCATCCTAGCCCTTTTTTACTGCTGCAG